>Ga0209062_1000323_pt1 | contig 166934 bp, 153 predicted proteins | sample Coa_R2_2_FD_187158 | JGI IMG/M metagenome (GOLD analysis project Ga0209062, IMG submission 187158) | Surface soil microbial communities from Centralia Pennsylvania, which are recovering from an underground coalmine fire - Coalmine... | ecosystem: Environmental > Terrestrial > Soil >...
AGAGCAGCGAATATCTCAATACCGGTGTTTGAACGCCCCCGGACAGTCCCGCCGTGGGCGCATATGCCATGGCTACGCGATCTCGCCCGTCCCGTGGTTTTCGGAGTTGCTGCTCAGCGGCGCCTTGCGCCTTGTTTTCCGTTTGGATGGCTGCTGGCGCGGCTTCTGTTTGGACGGGTTGGGAAAGAATCGGGGGCGGTGCGGCGGGTACTCCGTCCGCGGGTAAGTCAGAACGGGGCGGCTCAGATTGGGCAGCGGCCGTCCTGGCCTGCCGCTTCGGCATTGGCTGTTTAGGTGCCGGAACAGGCGGGGTTTTCGATTCGTTGCTGTCGCTAACGGGAGGTGACGCGGGCGCCCGTTCGGCCGATGCGACCTGCACCGGAGGTTCCAGCGTCCTTGCCGGATGCGGGCGGAAAACGATGAACAGCACGGCCGCGGCAGCTAGAGCAGCGATCGCGCCGCTCGACGCCCACCACCGCACCGTACCAGAATGCCGGCGTTCGAGCGCCTGGCGGATCTCGGCGCGCGCCGCAGGATTCGCGAGCAGGCTCTTCAGCGTCTGTTCTTGTTGCAGCGCGTTGAATAGTTCCTGGTTCTCGAGCGCCGCTTCAAATAGCGCGTTGCGCTCGCTTTCGCTAAGTGTGTTGGTGGCGTAGCCTCCGAGCAGTTTGCGGATCTCTTCCTGGCTCATTGGCCTTTCTCCCAGCTCCCGCCCATCAGCTGGAGCAAATGTTTGCGGCAGCGGAAATCCCAGGTGTAGACGGTGTTCAGGGAGGCGGCGCCCAGCGCGCTTTGAATCTCGGCGAAGCTTTTACCCTCTAACTTAAGTGCCAGAAGCTGGCGGCATCGTTCGCCCAGCTGCGAAACGGCGCGGATCAGCCGCTCTTGCATTTCGCGCTGTTCGGCGGCGCTCAACGGATCCGCGGCATCGCTCGCCAGTTGCACGTCATCCAGCGGCATCTGCGTGTACTCGCCGCGCCTCTGCGCTTTCCGCCGGTACGCCATGGTTTTGTAGCGGACGATTTGCAACGACAACGGGAGAAGATCTTCCAACTTGTCGAGGTGCCCGTATTTTTCGTGCAGCAGGAGCAGCACTTCCTGCGCCAGGTCCTCGGCCGCGTCCCTCTGCATTCTGGATGCCGCGAAGCCGACGATCCTTTCGCGGAGCTTTTCGAGCAACTGCTCGCGCGCCCGGACGGCTGCCTTCTCGACGCCTTCGCCCAGCATCGCCCAAAGGATACAGCTTCTTGAGACCAGATGACAATATGACTTCCGGCGCCGTGTTACACTGAGGCTTCCTTTTTTGTGCAGTCCCGTCGTACTCTAATCAAGAGCGCGGCGCTGGGTTTGGCGGCGCCGTTCATCAACAGAGGCAATTTCCGCCTCTTCGCGCACGACGCGTACGCCCAGATTTATTCCGCCCTCACGATCGAGCTAGTGCGGCAGTCCATGGTCATCGATATGCTCGGCCTGCTGACGCTGGACTATCGGAAGCTACTGACGTGGGAAGCACAGCCGCAGTCGTTCTCCTCCGCGGAGTACGACAAACTGAAGAACTCCGGCATCAACATTTTCCATCCCGCGGTGGGATTTACCGACGGCGACGTTTGCGCCAGTTCGCTGCGCGACATCACGGGCCTGAATGCTTTAATCACAGCGCATCCAGACCGGTTTCTCCGAGTGGATTGTCCCGGCGATTTCGAGCGGGTCAAGCAAGAAGGCAAACTAGGCATTCTCGTGGGGCAGCAGAACTCACAGCATTTCCGCAGCGTGGACGACGTCGACTTCTGGTATGGGCTCGGCCAACGGGTATCGCAACTCACTTATGTTCATAACGCGCTCGGCGGCGGCTCCTTCGATGCCGCGGATTCCGGGCTAACGCCGTTCGGCGTGCAGGTTGTCGAGCGCATGAACAAGCTGGGAATGGCCGTCGACATTTCGCATTGCGGGGATCGCACCACGCTGGATGCGATCGAAGCATCCAACAAGCCCGTGCTAATTACGCATTCCAACTGCCGCGTATTGGTGCCCGGCAGCCGGCGCTGCAAGACCGACGAAGCAATTCAGAAAACGGCGGCCAAAGGCGGCGTGATCGGGATCACCATGGTCCGCTATTTCGTGCACGAGGGTTCAACGGCCACGATCGAGGATGTCCTGGATCATATCGATCATGTGGTGAAGCTGTGCGGCGTCGAGCACGTGGGCTTGGGCAGCGACGTGGATTTGGACGGCCGCGACACGCATGCGCATGTCACCAGAAAAAACGATCTGGACGGGATCGACTACGGAAAGAAAGTTTTCGACTTAACGCAAGGATTGCTCCGGAGGAAGTATTCGCCGAGCGACATTGCGCTGATCCTGGGCGGTAACTTCCAGCGCGCATTGTCCGAAATCTGGGCCTAGCCTCCGCAGGTCACGCTTTCCTGCGCGATGCCTATCCGAGCGCTAAGGCAGTTCAACGCCTACGGTTCTACACTCCTCACACGGACAAATCTTTCTCAAGTGATCGTAGGAATAAATCCCGGTATTGTGCCCGTCGCTCCATTCGATCCGAAAGGCGTAGTGGCCCACCGGCTCGATATTCAACATTTTCAGCACCGGCGTATACATTTTGAAAGGGCCGGCGGCGGATTGGCTGGATGGCTGCGCCGAGTAGTTGCTCTTCTGCGGCTCGGTCCCATGCGCGCCCGTGCAACTGGCGCAAGGGCAATGATCGCGCAGGTAAGCCAGCGTATAGCTGCTGTGGTGGCCGCCCTTCCAGTCGATCTGAACGCCCTTGGATTTGGAAATCGCGATGTGTTGCGGCTCGGCCTCGATCACTGAATTCTCTCCACGTCGCGAACCCCGGAAATACGCCGGATCGCCGACAGTACGCGCTCGAGCTGTTTCTTGTCCCGGATCTCCACGGTCATATCCACAAGGGCTCCATCACCGCCACGCTTATCGTCGGCGAGCGCCTCAAGGCTGCGGATATTGGACTGCTCGGCAAAGAGCACGGAGGTGAGCTGATTCAGCATGCCGGGACGATCGTCGGTATACACCTTCATCTTCACCGGGAAGGTCTCGTTGACGGCGCGCGCCCATTCCACGTCGATCTTGCGCTCGACTTCATACATCAGGTTTTGCACATTGGAGCAGTTCATCGAGTGGACCGCGATGCCCTTGCCGCGGGTGACATAGCCGACGATCGCCTCGCCGCGAATCGGATTGCAGCACTTGGCGCGATACACCAGCAGGTCGTCGATGCCTTTGACCTTGATCACCAGATCGCCGGTGTCGGTAAGAGGCGCAGGGGCCGCGGCAGGCGAAGGCGTCTTCGGCGTGTCGGCCGGCGGCTGTAGCTCCACTGGTCCTGGGACGAGCTTCTGGAGCACCTGCCGCGCCGAATATTTGCCGTAACCCAGCGCCGCGTGCAGATCCTCGATCTTGCTGTACCCGTATTCGCCGGCGACTTGCTCCATCTCGGCCTTGGTGATGCGGCCGAGTTGGATATTCAAACGCCGCGCTTCGCGCTCCAGATATTTCTGCCCGATCTCAATGGCCTTAGCGCGCTCCTTCGTATTGATGACGTGCTTGATCTTGTTGCGCGCCTTCGAGGTCCTGGCCAGCGCCAGCCAGTCCTTGCTGGGCAAGTGGCCGGACTGCGTCAGAATCTCGACCACATCGCCGTTCTTGAGCGCGTACTTGAGAGGCACGATTCGCCCGTTGACCTTCGCGCCCACGCAGGTATTGCCAACATCGCTGTGAATGGCGTAGGCAAAATCGATGGGTGTGGCCTCGCGCGGTAGCACGATCACCTTGCCCATGGGCGTGAACGTGTACACCTCCTCCGGGTACAGATCCACTTTCAGCGTGGAGATGAATTCGCCTGGATCGCGCATCTCCTGCTGCCACTCGACCAATTGCCGCAGCCACGTAATGCGTTGGTCGTCGGCGCCCGGGCCCTTCTTACCTTCTTTGTACTTCCAGTGCGCGGCGATGCCTTCTTCGGCCAACCGGTGCATTTCCTCGGTGCGGATCTGTACCTCAAACGATCGGCCGCCGGGCCCGATGACCGAGGTATGGAGCGATTGATACAAGTTCGGGCGCGGGATCGCGATGAAATCCTTGATGCGGCCTGGAATCGGGTGCCACTCGTTATGGATGACTCCCAGCGCGGCGTAGCAGTTCTTTACGGAGTCAGTGATGATGCGCAGCGCGAGCAGATCGTATACCTGGTCCAGGCCGATCTTCTGCCGTTTCATCTTCTGGTAAACGGAATACGCGCGCTTGATGCGGGTCTCCACTCGCGCGGGTATGTTCTCCCGGCGGAGATTTACTTCCACTTCGTGCCGCATCTTGGCCAGAAACTCTTCGCTCTGCGCTCGCTGAGATTCCATCTCGCGGATCAATTCGGCGGAAGCTTCCGGCTCGAGGTATTGGAAAGAGAGATCTTCCAGTTCACCGCGGATCTTGCCCATGCCCAGGCGATGCGCGATGGGCGCGTACAGATCGATGGTTTCCTGCGCAATGCGATGCTGCCGCTCAGCCGGAAGCCAGTTGAGCGTACGCATGTTGTGCAGACGATCGGCGAGCTTGACGATTACGACGCGAATGTCGCTAACCATGGCGAGCAGCATCTTACGGACGCTCTCGGCCTGGCGCTCCTCGCGCGAGTACATGTGCAGCTTGCTGAGCTTGGTGACGCCGTCGACGCAACGCGCTACCTCGTCGCCCAATTCTTTGCGAATCTGCTCGAGCCCGACCCGGGTGTCCTCCACAGTGTCGTGGAGCAGGCCGGTTTCCAAGCAAACCAGATCCATCTGCATGTCAGCCAGAATCAGCGCGACATTTATGGGATGGATGATATACGGCTCGCCGGATTCCCGGGTCTGATCTTTGTGAGCCTCTACCGCGATCCGGTAAGCCTTCTCGAGTTGCGAGAGGTCTTCATTGGGACGGAGTGCCCGCGCCTTCTGCTCGAGCTGCGAATAAAGCTGCTCAGCGACAGGGGTGCCAGGGACAACCTCGGTGGACACTCTACTTTAAGATTACTTGGTTTCATCAGCACGGCGCTGGCTTAACGAGAATATAATGGCTTTGCCTTAGGAGGGCTCGAAGATGCGCATGATGATGAAAGTTTCGATTCCCGTGGAAGCCGGTAACGCAGCGGCACGGAACGGCAACCTGGGTACGACCATTCAGAAGATCCTCGGAGAGATGAAGGCGGAGGCTGCCTACTTCGTTGCCGAGAACGGGGAGCGGACAGGCTACATTTTCTTCGACATGACGGACGCCTCGCAGTTGCCCTCTCTCGCGGAACCATTCTTCTTGGCTTTGAACGCGAAGATCGGGGTTTGGCCAGCAATGAATGCGGCGGATCTGGGAGCGGCTGGACCCGGGATTGAGCGTGCCGTAAAGGCGTACGGCAAAGCCGCCGGGGCATAGCTTCGTCCGGCTTAAACCTTCACCGCCGGAGGAAAAATGCCTTCGCCTCCGGATCGTCGTTATAGAAATACGTCGCGAGCGGGGCATACAGGAAGAATGCGGAGCGCTCGTCGCGCGCACGCTGCAGCCATCGCTGGAACGCCTGTCGATCACCGAGCGTGGAGCAGACCCCCAGGACCATTACGGGTTCGACATAATGCGTGCGATGGAACTGTTCTACGCGATCGAGAATCCGCTGCGCTTCGGCGCGCCGGCCGTCGCGCGCAGCCGCGAACCCTAGCAGGGCCAGGAAGGTCGGGTCTTTTTCCATTTCGGGATGCGCCGATCTCAGCGTTTCCATGGTGCGGCGCCATCGGTCACGATCTCCCTTCTGATAGTAAGCCTCGGCCTGTTCCCAGAGAACGATCGGGAAATTCGGGAATAACTCATTTGCCTTTGCCAGCGCCGAGAGCGCTTCGTCATAGCGTTTGGCCATCAGCAGCTCGTTGCCGATATCCCAGTAAATGACCACGGACAAAGGATCGAGATCCAGGGCCGCCCGCATCTCCTTCATCGCGTCGCCAAGCCGTCCCTGCGCTTCGAGCGAATGCGCGAGCCAGTGGTGCACCCAACCGGAACCCGGGTTCAGATCCAGGGCGCGCTGGAAGTCGCGTTGCGCTCCGTCCGGGTCCCAATCGTAGTCGAGTTTCACGATCCCGGCGGAAATGTGCGCCTCGGCCAGATGATCATCGAGCGCGAGCGCCTTATTGGCAGCATCTCGGGCCTTGGGCATGACGTCCTTCGGCCATACTCCAAAGTTCTCCGCAAGGTATGCGTAGGCATCCGCCAGCCCCGCATACGCCAAAGCGTATTTCGGATCGAGCCGGATGGCTTTTTGATAGCGGTCGATCGCTTTCCAATAGGAGTCCGGCATTTCGTGCTGATTGAAGAAATACAGGCCCTCCTGATACAAATCGTAGGCGGCCAGATCGGCTGTGCCCTGCCGCTGGGGCACGCTTCCGGCGCGCAACTCCCGGGCGATCGCCTGCGAGATCTCTTGCTGCAGCGCGAACACGTCGCGCAGTTGCCGTTCGTACGTTCGCGACCACAGATGAGTACCGTCCGAGGAGCGATTCAACTGCGCTGTAATCCGAAGTTCATTGCCGGATTTTCGAACACTGCCCTCCAAAACTGAGTCGACGTTGAGCTGCCGGCCGATTTCTCTGACGTCGTTATTTTTTCCTTTGAACGCGAATGCGGACGTGCGGGCCACAACGCGCAGATTCGGCACGCGGCTCAAAGCATCGATGATCTCTTCGGTTAAGCCATCGCTGAAATATTCCTGATCCTTCTGCGGGCTGAAATCGAGAAACGGAAGCACCACGACCGAAGATAGGCCCGGCCCGGAGGGCGGCTTTCGCGCCTTCCATACGGCAAAGCCTCCGGCGAGCAACAGGACGGCCAGCACTCCAAGAGCAGGGCCTACCCAGGACTTCCGCGCTGACGCGGGAACCGGTGCCAGGGGGGCCGCACCCTCGGGAACCTGTTTTCTCGCCTCGCGCCAGGCGTTCAGCTCGGCTTTGAACGCATACACCGACCCCTGCCGCGCGTGCTGGTGACGATGGATGGGCAGACCCTCATTCTTTTTCCAGCCCTGGACGGTCCGAACCTCTCGGCCGAGGTAAGCCGCAATCTCCTTCCAGGACTCCAGCCGGTCCGGCTCGGGAGGGGACCGGCGATCGATCGGTACAGCTTCTGACATGAGATGTTGAGAGGCCAGTATACCGCCAAAACCGGCACGAAAAAGAACGAAATACCTGTATTTCGTGCCATTTCGCTTGTAGGTCGTTCGCCGCCCACCGTATCTTGGCACCTATGCGACGGCCGCCTAAGAGCCATCGCACAAGGAGAATCGATCGTGAAACAAATTACGTTACAGAACTTTCGCAAGACCGGTGCAGCGCTTGCCCTATTATGTTTGGCACTCGCCGGACGCGCCAAGGCGGATTGTATGATCGCGGCCAATCAGTTCACAGTCCTGCCGCGCCTTTCCGTGGCTGCCATGCCTCCGGGTCTGTCGCTTACAGCCCGCGCCGATGGGCCCTCAGATATAGAGATGGCGGCCCCGCAGCAGGATGAAGGCAATGGCCGCTCTATCGTCGGACTGTGGAAAACCACGTCGTATTCCGGCGCGCAGGTAGTGGACGAAGCGTTCGAACAATGGAACAGCGACGGGACCGAGGTCTTGAACGACAACCCATCTCCGCTCCTAGGCAATATTTGCCTGGGCGTATTCATCAAAGCGGGTGCTGCCACGTACAAACTGAAGCACCCCTCCTGGACTTATGACAACAACGGTAATCTGAACGGCACGGCGATTATCCGGGAGCAAATCACCGTCGCGCCGAGCGGAAATACCTATAGCGGCACGTTTACCGTCGATCTGTTCGACCTGAACGGCACCCATCTGGTTCAGTTGGGCGGCACTGTGACTGGCCAAAGGATTACAGTGGATTTTTGACGTCGTCTGCCCTGGAGGAGGTATCAGCGTGCCTCGATTTCGATTTGTACTCTGCATGACCCTGAGCGCGGCCCTCGGGCTCGCGCAGCACCAGGCAACCGGTACTGAAAAACCGGTTGCCCTCCTAGCCGGTCTGGGAAATTGGCATCATCCCATCGCCACCAACAACTCTCAAGCACAAAAATTTTTCGATCAAGGCCTCGTTCTGATGTATAGCTTCAACAAGCACGAAGCTCTGCGATCGTTTCGCCGCGCCTCGGAGTTGGATCCGCATTCGGGCATGGGGTACTGGGGGATTGCGATGTCGCTGGGTCCCTACATCAATATGGACGGCGACCCTGACGTGCAGATGAAGCCCTCTTGCGAGGCCGTGCAAGCGGGATTGAAGGCCGCGGCCGCCGGTTCGGTGGATCGGGCATGGTTGGAGGCTGCCGGAACGCGCTGCCCCGACTACGCAGATCCTTCCAAATACATCCGGGCTATGCGGGATATTGCCGCACATTCACCCGACGATCCCGACGCGCAAACGCTTTATGCCGAAGCGCTCATGATTCCGGTCCGCTGGAAATGGTACGGGCCGGATGGCAAACCGGCTCCCGGAGTGCTCGAAGCCGAGCGTATCCTGGAGTCCGTAATACGCCGTTACCCCCAGCATCCCGGGGCGAATCATCTTTACATCCATGCTGTCGAATCTTCGCCGACGCCGGAGCGCGCCGTCCCCAGCGCTCAGCGGCTGATGGGAATCGTGCCGGCCGCCGGACACATGGTCCACATGCCGGGCCACATCTGGCTGGCGCTGGGCGACTTCAACAATGCGATCGCGGTGAACGAACGTGCCGTGGAGGTCGACCGCAAGTACATCGCGCAAGAGGGTGTCATGGGTGGCTATGGCATGTACGTGCTGCACAATATGCAATTTCTGGTATACGGGCACGCGATGCAGGGACATGCAGCCGAGGCCCGCAAGGCCGCTCAGGAAATGTCGGCCGCCATCAAAGCACATTCGAGCGAGATGGGCGAAATGGCCGAGGTCATGAGCACCTGGCTCACTCTGAACGAACTTCGCGCGAATTTGTGGGATGACATCCTGCAAAGCGCGCAGCCCAAAGCGCCGCCCTCGCTGGCACTCTGGCGTTTCTCGCGTGGAATGGCTCTGGCCCTCAAGGGCCGTGCCGGCGACGCGCGTAAAGAGCAGGCGGAGTTTGAGCGGTTACGGAAGACGCTGGACCGAAACATGCAGTGGGACACCAACAAGATGGGCGACGTGCTGGATCTCGCCTCGGTCGTGCTCGACGCGCGGCTGGAATCGCCGGCTGCGCGAGCGGTTCCGAAGTGGAGGCGGGCGGCGGCGATGCAGGATGCGCTGGTATATGACGAACCGCCCGGTTGGTATTATCCGGTTCGAGAATCCCTTGGCGCCGCGCTGCTCAGTTCCGGAGACGCGGGAGGGGCAGAGGCGGTGTTTCGCGACGGTTTGCGGCGCAGCCCCAACAACGGACGCATGCTCTTCGGCCTGCTGGAAAGCTTAAAAGCCCAAAAGAAAACCGATGCGGCACAATGGGTGCAACGCGAGTTCGAGGCCGCCTGGAGGGATGCTGACGTCGTGCTGCGAGTCAACGAATTGTAACGAAGTTAGCAACGGTCTTGCATGGTAAAATCGGGTTTTAGGCTGGAAAACAGCCGGTGCGATTCTTGTTTGAGACCGCTTGATTCGGCTTCGCGCGCTGTTTATACTGGCTTTTTTGTCGATAAGTAGTTTGACATGACGCCACGGGAAGATTTCGATCCGCTTGCCCCGCAACGCGAGGCCGCCATGTTCTACGGTTTGTTCCTGCGCGGGCATTCCGCCGACGCGCTGCGGCGCGACATCGACGTTCCCAAGCCCCTGCTCGAAAAATGGCTCAACTCCCGCCGTTATGAAATGGGCTTCCGCAATTCACTACGCCGGGTGTACCAATACCGTAAGCAGGTGCTGGCCATTTTCGACGAACTGGTTCTGAACGAGAAGAGCCGCATGCGGCTCCAGTAGTCTGACCCCAGCTCCGGGCTTCATCCGCCTGTCACAAGCTTCGCTTTACACTATAGGGGATGAATCATACCCACACTCCGGCGTCGGAAGAATCGCACGCCACCAAAGAACAGATTCTTTCTACGCCGACCAGGCCTTTCGACCCGGTGGGCGCAGCGAGCGCGTCGGAAATTCTCACGCGAATGCAGGGCACTGCGTTTCAAGGCAAGCAACTCGGCCTGGCCTATGAAGTCTGGAAAAGAATGTTGGGCGACCGCTGCACCATCATGATGGGGATGTCCGGCGCGATGGTTCCGGCCGGCATGCGCCGCCTGGTGGTGCGGATGATCGAGAACCGCCTGATCGACTGCCTGGTTTCCACAGGCGCGAACTTTTTCCACGACCTGCACGAGACCTTGGGAAATTTCCACTACCAGGGTTCCCCCGCCATCGATGACGTGCTTCTGGCGGAAAACCTGGTGGATCGGATGTACGATGTGCTGGCGGATGAAGAGAAGTTCCGGCAGCACGATCAATGGATCGGCCGGTTCGCGGCGTCGCTCGACCAGTCGCGCGCCTATACCACGCGCGAATTCCTTTACTTGCTCGGTATTGAGCTAGGCAAGCACGCCAAGGAAGACGGGATCGTCTCGGCGGCGGCCAAAGCAGGGATTCCGCTGTATTGTCCGGCTGTGGCGGACAGCTCCATCGGAATCGGCATCGCAGCCAATCGTTATATGGGCGGCAATCGCTTCACGTTCGACGTGATCGGCGACGTGGTGGAGACGGCGCGCATCGTGGCGGAATCGCATGCCACCGGCGTCATCTATTTCGGCGGCGGTACTCCCAAGAATTTCGTCCAGCAGACCGAGGTGACCGCGATTATTATGAACACCGGGGTGACCGGCCACAAATACGCGATCCAGTGCGTCACCGATGCGCCGCATTGGGGCGGGCTCTCCGGCTGCACTTTCGAGGAAGCTCAGAGCTGGGGCAAAATCGCGAAGGATGCGTCCATGGTGACGTGCCACTCCGATTCGACCATCGCCATGCCGATCCTGGTGTCAGCGCTGCTGGAAGACCGGCGGTTGGTGGAGAGACGCAAACATCCGAGCTTTGAAATGGGCCGCGAGCTCGGAATCTCGGCGTGAGCCCACAGGAGGCCGCGGCACGCTCGTCGAAAGAACGGGCTGCCGGGACGTTCCGTTAGGCGCGGGTTGGAGGCTGCAATGCGCATCCGGATGTACCAGGTGGACGCGTTCTCTAGCCGGGTATTCTACGGCAATCCGGCGGCCGTGTGTCCGCTCGCCCAATGGCTGCCCGACGACCAGATGCAGGCGATCGCGGCCGAGAACAATCTCGCGGAAACCGCGTTCTTTGTGCCGGCGGGCGACGGCTACGATCTGCGCTGGTTCACGCCGAAAGTGGAGGTCGATTTATGCGGCCATGCGACGCTGGCTTCGGCTTTCATCATCATGACCGAGTTGTGTCCGTCACTAGGCAGCGTGCGGTTCGAAACCAAGAGCGGCCGGCTCAACGTGACACGCGAGGGCGATCTTTACTCGCTCGATTTTCCGGCGCGCCCGCCGCAGCCCTGTGACGTATACCCGCAGTTGGTTCCCGCATTGGGCGGGGAACCGGAGCTGGTCCTGGCCGCGCGCGATTACCTGGTCATTTACAAATCCGAAGACGAAGTCCGGGCGCTAAAACCCAACATGGACGCGCTTACTCGAATCGATCGCTTCGCCGTGATCGTCACCGCGCCGGGCAAGCAATCCGACTTCGTTTCGCGATTCTTCGCGCCGGCCAAGGGCGTTCCTGAAGATCCGGTTACCGGCTCGGCGCACTGCACTCTAATCCCGTACTGGTCGCAACGCCTGGCCAAGAAGAAACTGCATGCCTTCCAGGTCTCGGAGCGCGGAGGCGAACTGTGGTGTGAAGATCGAGGCGAGCGGGTGATCATAAGCGGCAATGCCGCGCGTTTTTTCGACGGCACGATCTATCTCTAGGTCTCGTATTTTCTATTTTCGGAACCAGGCTTCGAGTCCGATGTCCCCTGTATCGACACCGGCCTGGCTAAATCCGGCTGCTTGAACCATGCGCTCCATCGCCTCTTTCGTATAAGCGCGTTTCAGCAGCATGAACTGAAACGTCAGCAGAGTGAACCAGCGACTAAAAGGTCTTAGGTTCAATGCATCTACGTGCCGCTTGACCTCCGCCATGGAGACGTCTCGCCTGAGATCGAAGATCATGCCTCGGCCACCCGGGCGCAGCACTCTTTTCATTTCACGAAGCGCGCCTTCAGGGTCGGTGAAGTTTTTGAACGCCGCGCGGCAGACAATTAGATCGAACTGTTCATCAGGAAACGGCATTCGCGATGCGTTGCCGTGGCGGAAATCGACATTTACGCCCGCCGCGGCCGCGTTGTTGCGCGCCAGTTGGACGAACGTTTTGCTGATGTCCAGGCCAGTGACTTGTAAACGGCCGCCCCGCGCCAGTTCGATGGCGAGAAAGCCCGGGCCGGGCGCTACTTCCAGGACGGCGGCATTGGCGGGAGCCAGCGACCGGATGCGGCCGGCGATTCGGCGGAACTCATCCATGGCATTGCGAGTGGTCTTTTCGTACCAGCGGGCGAGCGGCCCTTCCATGCCAATGCCCTTGTGGCCTTTTTCGAGCGCGGCTGTCATAATGGGCTTTGCCTCCTTGTCTTATATCGATGATATCTTATTCACTAAGCTATACTTAAAATAAACTATCTATCATGAGCTTGTCAACCGAAAATTGCGCCCGCTTGCGCGACGAGATTAACCGGCTGATCCGCCAATCGATTGCCGGGAGTATTCTGTTCAACCAAAGTGTGGCCGACCGCTTTCAGCTCCGCCTCACCGACATGCAATGCCTAAACATCCTGGATCTGCTCGGGCCCGTGACGCCGGGTAAGCTCGCCGAGTGTACGGGCCTGACCACCGGGGGTGTCACGGTGATGCTGGACCGTCTCGAAAAGGCGAAGTTCGTCAAGCGCGAGCCCAACCCGAGCGACCGGCGGAGCCTTCTGATTCGCGTAAATCCGCGGAAACTTAGACCGGTGAACGCGCTGTACGCTGGCATCAACCGTCAACTCGACGCTGTGTTCGCGGAAACTTCGGAGTCCGAGCTTCAGGCGGTGGCCAGATTCCTTACGCGCATGAATGCGATCCGTATGCGGCCGCACCAGCCGTAACAGCAGTCATTCTGGGATTGGCGGCGAGTTCGCTGCAATGCGACTGCAGAGCGCAAACAATGCTTTGCTATCGTTATAATCAACTTCGCTCCGGCTGAAGCCGGTGCAGCATGTGGAGGGCGCCTGGCGCCGAGATTGATCTTCATCGCATTATTCGTTTTTTCCTTGGCCACTATGGCTCAAGTAGCGAACTACTCAGCTGAAAGACAAATCGTGGATGGCGTCGAGGTCGTGCGCCTCTCCGACGCAGCGCATCGCATGGACGTCTCAATAGCCCCATCGATAGGGAACATCGCTTACGATCTGCGCGTCAACGGCCAGCCAATTTTGATGCCGCCGTCAGCCAGGCTGCCGGACTGGAAAGCCAAACCCGCACAGGCGGGCATCCCATTTCTCGCCCCTTGGGCCAACCGGATGGATCCGGACGCTTTTTGGGCGAACGGCAAGAAGTACCTGCTAAATCCGAATGCGGCCGATCTCCGCCGCGATTCGAACGGTCTGGCGATTCACGGTCTATTGCTGTTTGCCTCCGACTGGCAGGTGCTCAGCGTGCACGCTGACGCCAACGCCGCCGAAGTAGTCAGCCGGCTGGAATTTTGGCGCCACCCGGAGTGGATGGCGCAGTTTCCCTTCGCGCACTCCATCGAGATGACCCAGCGCCTCTCGAACGGCGTTCTCGAAGTGCGGACGGCGATCCATAACGAATCGCGGGATCCGATGCCGCTGCTCATCGGATTTCATCCGTGGTACCAAATTCCCGGTGCGCCGCGGGATCGCTGGACCGTGCATATGCCGGTGAGCGATCATTACACGCTGACGGACAAGCTGGTGCCGACCGGAGAGAGGAAGCCGGCTCATTTACCGGATCCGCTGCCGCTTGCGCGCCACCAGTTCGACGACGTGTTCGGCGGCGTCAATTCCAACGACGAATTTTGGCTTGAAGAGGGCGGCCGCCGGATCTCAGTCCGCTTCGGTCCGAAATTTCCCGTGGCGGTCGTGTACGCGCCCAGCACACGGAATGTCGTGTGCTTCGAACCGATGACTGCGATCACGAACGGATTCAATCTCGCGCACGCAGGCCTGTATAAAGAACTCCAAAGCGTCGCGCCAGGCCAAACTTGGACCGAAAGCTTCTGGATTCGCCCGAGCGGCTTTTAACGAAACGCACGGACACGAAACACAGCCTTCAGCTTTGGCTGCATGGCAGCGATGATAGCGAGCCGCGCCGTGGCGCACTCGTGCGAGTGCCACAAGGGCTATTCGGCGGACGGGAGCGAGTATGCGATGTATTCGCCTGAATAGGCGCCGCCGCTAATCGCCACAACGATGTACTGCTTGCCGTTGAACATGTAAGTCATAGGCGAACCGCTTTGCGGCGCAGGCATCCAGATCGCGCCGGCTTCCTTGCCGGTTTGCTTGTCGTAGGCGCGCAGCATGGCGCCGCGCGGATGTTCCGCGGTGGTAGTGATCTGGCCGTCGCCGGCGATCACAAGCGTCTTGGTCACGAGCGTTCCGACGTTGTAGTCCGACTGGCCGGTCTTCGGGATGTTAAGGTTCTTAAGCGCGGTGTTATTGCGGATCGAATCCGGTGTATCGCCGTGCGGAGTCTGCCAGACAATCTCGCCTTTATCGAGATTGATCGCCGAGATGGTTCCATAAGGCGGCTTGATGAGCGGCAGGCCGCGCACGCTTAGCAGGGTATAGAGGTTGGGGCCCGAGCTGGCGGCGGGCGGCTGAGGCGGAGGCGCTGCGGCTCGGGGCGCTCGCGGAGAATCGGCGCCGGCGTTCTCACCGGGGCCGCGCGCAATCTGCACTTTCTGCCCCGCCATACCCATGACGTACTTCATATCCGAAACTTCTTTGGGGGACTCGACCACGCCAATCGGAACCAGGCAGGCGTTGCAAGCGTACACGTAAACCGTGTGCGTCTCCGGATCGTACGACCCTCCGGGCCAGTTCGTCCCGCCGGCGGCCGTGCCGAGAGTGAGCGTGGCGTAAGGTCCGTCCAGTTTGCTCTCTACCGGCGGCGTGAACACGGGACCGATCTTGAATTTCGCGACATTGGTCAGAGCCTGATCGTGCAGCGCCGGGGTAAAGTCGATCAGCTGGTCGGGGGTAACGCCGTTGCGCGCATAGGCCGGAGGCTTGGTGGGGAACGGCTGAGTGGGCGCGTACCATTCACCGGGCACATTACCCTTCTCCACCGGACGCTCTTCGATAGGCCATACGGGCTGCCCGGTGACGCGATCGAACACATACAGAAAACCCTGTTTAGTGGGAACCGCAACAGCTTTGATCGCCTTACCATTCACATTGATGTCGCCCAGGATCGGCGCCGAGGAGATGTCCATATCCCAAAGCGGGTGATGCACCAATTGGTAATGCCACTTGCGCTGGCCCGTTTTCAAGTCGACGCATACCAAGCTTTCGCCGAACAGATCGTTGCCGGGACGGTGGCCGCCATAATAGTCGCCGGTTGGAGACTCAACCGGCAGATACACCAGCCCGAGTTCCTCATCGACGGTGATCTGGCTCCAGACGCCCGTGTTTCCGGTGTATTCGGCCGATCCGTTGAGCCAGGTGTCGTAGCCAAACTCACCCTTTTTCGGAATGGTATGGAACGTCCAAAGGCGCTTGCCGGTTCGCACGTCAAAGCCGCGCACATAGCCTTTGTTGTTGCGCATGCTTTTGGGGGTCATGCCCTCGCGGAACGCCGCGCCGATCAGGATTGTGTCTTTGGCGACCACCGGGGCGGATTGAAGGCCGATCTCGCCGTGCACCAGGTCGGGTACCCATTCGCCTTTTTCGTTCCAGGCCGAGATAGTCTGATCGTCGTCGAGTTTTAGGTCGACCACGCCGTTCCTGCCGAAGGACGGGAGGAGCGCGCCGGTCTTGGCATCCAGCGCAATGAGCCGAAATCCGGGCGTAACGTAGAAGATGCGCTCATCTTTGCCGTCAGACCAATAAGCGAGGCCGCGGCCGGACAATTGGCGGGGAGCGGATGCGCCGCGCTCGCCTTCGTGCTCGCCGTGGACCCAGAGCAATTCACCGGTAGCCGCGTCGAGGGCGAACGCGGCACGGCGCGAACCGCCGGTCGCGTAGAGAACGCCGTTCACCATGAGCGGCGTGCCTTCCAATTTGAATTCGGGCCGGTTGCCGAGACTGTCCGTCTTAAAGCGCCAGGCCACTTCGAGCTTGCTGAAGTTGGAGGCGTTAATCTGTCCCAGAGGCCGGTAACGCGTGCCCGCAACATCTGCGTTGTAGCTGGGCCACTCGGTGTCTTTAGCGTGCCATTGCGCGAAAGCCTTGGGCGCGCTTGACGCCAGAACCACGATTGCCAATACAGGACCAGCCAGGCGCACTAATCTTCGACGATCTTTGTGAAACATGAGTTCGCTCCCCAACCAAAGGGCCTTAATGGCCCTGGAAGCGATGATAGCGCGAAAGCGTGCCGGGCGAGTGGTATTCGCCCACCCAGTGTTCCCCACCAAGCCGCCCGCTTACGCGCGCAACGGCGTAACGCCCAACATGCTGATCGATTTCACCCCCGCTCTGCACGATCAGGCGCTGATCAGCATCGCGGTCTTGAATCGCCAGGCGACCTCGAGTTTGTTGAAATTGGAAGCGTTGATTTGGTCCAGCGGACGATAGCGGGAACCCTTGACGTCCGCGGTGTAGCTTGGCCATTCGGTGTCCTTGGCATGCCACTGCGCCGACAAGCGGGGCGCCATCGAACTGAGGCTGAGCGCTAGAAACAAGGCCGGCGCGAATGCGGAGCCTAGCCGGCAAAAACAGTTCCGGTGCATAACTGTCTCCTGATTGGCTAAATTTTGGGGAAATCCGGCGACGAGGCCCTTAGATGGCGGCGGGCAACCGTGTGGCTCAATAGTATCGCTTTCTGGCGTCGAACGCTACGGCGTTTGCCCGTGCCTAGAATTCGACCTTTACACTAAGCTGAACCTGGCGCGGCGTTTCGTTCAACGGACTGATTGCCGGGAACCCGGACTGCACGCCTTGCCTCCCAAAAGTCGCGATGCCGAATGTGGACGAAAGCGGGAAAGTGAAAAAAGGATCGGGATTGCCGAGGTTGGCGTGATTGAGCACGTTGAACGCATCGGCTCGAAAGCGCAGCCGCCCGCCTTCGCCCAGCCAGTGCACGGGGAAAGATCGCGCCAGCGAAACGTCTAAGCTGTAAAACCCGGGGCCGGTGAACGCGTTCCGTCCTTCATTACCCAGAGTGCTCGGCGCAGCCTCGGCGAAACCTGCGGGATTGAGCAAACGTTCGCCGCCGGGAACGGGAATCGCTGGCGTAAAAACGGTTTGCCGCGGGTCCAGGATATTTGGACGGTTGTTGATGATCAATCCGCCACCCGGCACCGCCGTTGAGGTCCCGAGGACCGTGAATGGGAATCCGCTGCGGAAGGCGGCCAACTCGCCCGTGGTCCAGTCGCGCAGCAGCCAACCCCAACGCGAGTTGGGGACCGGGTTGGGCAGGTTCAAATACGAGAAAATTACGAGGTTCTGGCGCTGGTCGAAATCCGAGCTGCCGCGGTCCACTCTCGCGTTGAACTGCTCGGAGAAGCTGGATCGGCCGAGCGAAGCCGAAGCGCTCTGAATCGCGGTGAAGTTGAGATTGAAGAAGTCTCCGATCAGCGGATCGCTCTGATTGTCGATGCTGTGGCTCCACGTGTAGGAGGCTTGCACAATTCCGCGGCTGGTTCGATAACGGGCGACTGCGGTCAGGGCATTGTAATCCGAGAAGCCCTGATTGGCTCGGTAGGCAATATCCGGCAGATTTGGATTGTAACGGCCCGCCGGAGTGGAGAAGTCCCGGTTAATGATATCGGTGGTGATCAGCTTCCGGCCGTAAGAACCGAGGGCATTCACTTCTACCGCGAAGTCGTCCGTGATCCTCTGCTGCACGCCGGCAAAATAGCTGCGGGTATAGCCATTGCGAAGGCCGGGATCTACCAGTGTGAGATCCGGAAAATCGCTTGAAATGCTCTGCCCGGCGAACTTCGCGAGCTGGGTGGCGACAGGCGCGAGATAGTTCACAGGTCCGGGTGCGAAGGTAAGCAACGGGAGGATGAAACTGTTGTTTCGAAGATTCTCCCAAAGGTTGTCGAACGGGCGGTCGTAAAACGTTCCATAAGCGCCCCGGACGAGCGTCTTTCCGGAGCCGAGAAGGTCGTAGGCCGCGCCAACGCGCAGCGCAAAATCGCTCTTGTCGGAGCCGAAGAGCTGCTGGTCGCCCGCGCCAGGTTGAGCGAGCCGCGCGCCTACCAACTGCTGGGCGAGCGTCGATCCCGAACCGAGCTGAACCAGTTGGTCTTTGGTGGCTCCCACGTTTTTCGGGCCGCCGTAGAATTCATAGCGTGCGCCGTAGTTCACCGTCAGCCGCGGCGTGAGCTTGTATGTGTCCTGAGCAAACAGAAAATACTGCGTATAAGCGTAGCTGCGGTTGAAATCCGGGAGCAGCAAGTTAGGCAGTGTCGCTCGATTTATCGGCGCAGCGAAATAGACCGGCTGCTGAGGCCCGAGCGGCTGGCCGAGAGCGAAAGAAACGATACTGGGAAAAATATATTCGCCGTCCTGCCCGGCAGTGAGGTAGCCATCGGAGGAGCGCAGCAGCAATCCAGCACCGGCAGTCACCAGGTGCTGGCCGCGCGACCAGATCACGTTGTCCAACAGTTCCCAGCTCTTGTTGGCGTTTTTATAGGCGTAGAAGGCGGGGCTGCCCGGCAGCGTCACGTCTCCAGGAAAAAACGTCGCGGCAGCAGCCAGCGTCGGAATCTCAGGGTGCGGCCGGTTCCAATGCAGATTGTCGTCGCTCACGCTGAACCGGGCCTCGTTCGTCAGATCCGGCCGGAACAGGTGAACGTGGCTTACGGCGCCTTCCACGCTGTATTCGTTCAGGGCCGAGACGAAATCCTTATAAGGCGACCAGATGAAATCCGGGCGCTCCAGCCGGTTGAACAGCACGCGTCCCATCAGCCGGTCCTTCTGGCTGGGCGTGCTGTAGTCGAACCTCTCGATGGCGTCCTTGCGGTTGATTGTGACGGGAGGCGCAAGGGTCAGGGGCGCCACGGGTAAATTGCCGCTGGCGGCGGCGGGCGCGGGAAATTCCGAGAGCAGTTGCCTGGCCAGCGATCCCGGCGCGGTGTACTGCGGGACGAAATTCGTGGAAGGAACAATGAACGTGAAGGGCGCCTGCCGGCTGCCGCTGTGGAAATAGTCGAATGTGCTCAGGAAAAACAGGCGATCCTTTAAGACCGGGCCGCCAAACACATATCCCGGTTCGACCTGTTTTTGGGGAGTGCGCGCCGCGCCGATTAGATTCTCCTGAAATCCATTCGCGTTCAATACATCGTTTATCAAGTAGAGGTACGCCGCGCTATGAAACGCGTTGCTGCCGGACCGGGTAATGGCGTTGGCCAGAAAACCGGAAGTGCGGCCATATTCGGCGGAGAAATTGTTGGTGGAGATCCGGTACTCCTGAATCGCTTCGGGCGGCAGGACGTTCAAAGGTCCGGTGATCAGGTAATTGTTGTTCTCGACGCCATCCAGCAGGAAATTGGAAGCCGAGGGTCGTTGTCCATTGACGGAGAGGCCCAGGCCGCGGCCGAGCGCGGCATCCGATGTCACACCCGGCTGGGTGATGAGCATGGTGTAAACGTCGCGTCCTTCGAGCGGAAGATTGTCGATTTCGCCCGAATCGATGACCTCGGACACAGTCGACTCCAGCGGCGCGCGCCGGCCCTTTTGCGCTTCAAAGGAGCCCGTTTTGGTGGGGTCGACGTCGGGGCCATAAAATGTCACAATTGTTTTCGAGCCCGGCAGAAAAACGCTGTTGTACTGCCCGGCTTCCCAGACGTCGCTCAAGGGCCGGAGGCGAAAATCCAGTTCCACGCGGGCCGCCACCGTCAGCTCGAGCTGTTGAATCTCTTGCGACTGGTATCCTGGAACATTCACGCGGATCTGGTAGAAGCCCGGCGAAAGCAGCGGCAGATAATAGTAGCCGGTTTCATCGCTGGCGGAGGCGCCGGCGAGATTGCTGAGCGAGCTGGAATAGAGGACGGTAGCGCGGCTGATGGGCCGCCCCGTGACTGAGTTGACGAGTTGTCCGGAAATCAGGCCCTGCGTCGTTTGTCCCCACGCCGCCATGACGCAGAAGCTCAGCAATGCGAGCGCCCGGCTGCACAAATTGATCATGAAAGCTCTAAAGCGCTCTGACAGCAATGCCGTAGTAAGATGCAGGTTACCATGAAGCGCAAGTGGCGGCACTGGGGGCTGTGTGCCATTCTCGCGGGAGGAAGCGCACTAGCGGCGTGGTCGCTGGGGGGAGTCCGTTTCTTCCAGATCCTCAATCTGAAGGCGTACGACGCACATTTCGTCCTGCGCTCTTTACTGAGCTCCCAACCCACGATTTCTAACATCGTCCTTCTGACGGCCGACCAGAAGACCTCAGATACTTTTCCCGAGCCGCGGCTTTTCTGGCAGAAGCATTACTCCGATGCGATTCGCGCGGCGGGACAAGCGGGCGCTAAGGTGATCGGCCTAGATTTAGCGTTCGGCGTTGCCGTGGATCAGTGGCAACCCGACTACGACCGCCTTCTGGGTGAGGCGGTAGGCACTTCGCCCGCCCCGGTTGTCTGCGGTTACGTTTCGGAGTTGAACACGAGCCCGGGCGCACAAGCGATACCGATCAACATGATGGCGGCGGCGCTGGGGTTGGGCGCATTCGCGAATCTCACTTCGGACGCTGACGATTTTGTCCGCCGGCAGGAATTGATCGAGCAGCCTGGCAAGGCCGGCGATGCGCCGCCGGCACGGTCCTTCGCGCTGCGGGTGGCGGAAAAATATATGGGTACGGACGCCCAGTTCCAGGACGGGAGTCTGACGTTGGCCGGGCAGCGCATCCCAATTTCCTCCGACCGGGCGATCGCGATCAACTATGCTGGACCGCCCGGCACGTTCCCGAGCCACTCCCTGGCGGATTTTGAAGCAGCCGCCAAGGCAGGCGATTGGGCGAAACTTCGAAGCTGGGTGAACGGCAAGATCGTGTTGCTCGGCATCGATTTCGCCGACGAGGATCGCAAGGCCACTCCCTTTTACACGCTGTTCAGCGGGCCCAAGTGGACCACGGCGGGAGTCGAGATCCATGCCAATACGATCCGCACAATTTTGGAGCACAGATATCTGGCGCTGGTGCCGGAGTGGGTCCGATGGTTCGCCTTATTATTGGCGACGGCCGTCGCAGTCTGGATCGCTACTTCTTTTCGCGCGGCCGGCGCGGCCGGATTTATGCTGCTGGAGGTGGCGGCGATTATTGCTTCCACTCATTTGGCATTCGAGAGTGGATTCATTGTCTCGACTTCCGAAATTCTGCTGGCGACATTGATTTGTTTGATCGCTTCCGTCGTGTATCGCTTCTGGACCGAAGAAAAGGGCCGCAACTTGTTCCAGCGCGCGATCTCGCTGTTCGTCGGAAAACAGCTGGCTACCTCACTCGAGGAAACGCAGAATATCGCGCTCTGCGGCAAAAACATGGAAGTTACAGTGCTGTTCACCGACATTCGTGGCTTCACGGCATTTACCGAAGAAGTGTGCGCCCAGCAAGGTCCCGAAGAAGTTGTGCGGTTGTTGAACGAGTACATGGCGATGATGGTGGGCATCATCGTAATGTTCCACGGCCACGCCAACAAGTTCATCGGCGACGGCATCCTGGCAATTTTCTGCGATGAGGACGAAGGCGCCAAACCCGGCGATCACGCCTTGCGCGCGGTACAGTGCGCCGCGCGAATTGTGACGGCCTCGAGTCAATTTCAAACCGGCGCGGGCATCCACACCGGGCCGGCGGTTGTCGGCAACGTGGGCTCAGCCGATAAAATGGAATATACCGTTTTGGGAGACACTGTCAATCTGGCCTCGCGGCTGGAGAGTCTGAACAAGGAGCGCCACACCAAGCTGTTAATGACCGGTGCGACACAGAGCCGGCTCTCCGGCCGCGTAAAGACCGAGCACTTAGGTATGGTGCCGGTACGTGGAAAGGCGCTGCCAATCGATTTGTACACTGTCTCCTCGCTGGTTTCCGCGAAAGCCGTTGTAAATGCGTAGCCGAGCCGTTCTTATTTCCGCGTCCATTTTGATTGTTAGCGCCGTGGGCCTCGGGGCCGACACCAGGGAGGAACCGGTAGGTTTGATCCTCAACGCTGCCGGCAGCAAGTTGTTGCGCGCCGAGACTGAGACACCGCTGGCCGCGCGGTCCGGCGATCTCCTGTTCGCCGGCGACGGATTGAGGACCGAGACCGGCGCGGCTTCGTTTCTGTTCTGTCCCGCCAAAGCGATCGACACGCTGAGCGCTTCGGGAGAAGTGCGTTTCGAAACCAAGCAGCCCAAGGTTCGGGCGGGCAAAATCACCGAACAGCCGGCGCGAGCCTGCACATTGCCGCAGACCTTGCGCGTGGCCGTGGCCAGCCAGCAGCACTACGGCGTCAGCATGACGCGAGGCATCAACAAACCCGAAACTCCGCCCACACCGCGCGACAAGCTGCCGGCCGACGTGATTGCCGAGCTTGCGCCCTTTGATGCCGTGTTGACCGCTGACCCGAAGGATCAGGCGGCGCTGGTCAGTGAGGCGACTGTCTTTGAGAATCACAAGCTCGCCGCCAATGCTCTGGAAATTTATTACAAGCTGCGCGAACAATGGCCTGACGCGGTCTGGATCAAGAGCAAGATTTTCGAGCTGGAAGAAGCGCTCGCTACGCAAGCGGCCGCTGTGACGGCCTCAGCCGCTCCTGGCGGACAGACCTACGCGCTTTTGGTCGGCATCTCGAAATATGCCAAGCCCGAGCTGTCGCTGCAATTCGCCGATGCGGACGCGAACGTTTTCAGTCAATTGCTTGAAAGCCCCCGCGGAGGCGCCCTGCCGGCGGGCAACATTCTGCTCTTGACCGATGAGAAAGCGACAACCGCAGCCGTCCGTAACGGGTTTCAGGATTTTCTCAAGCGTCGCGCGGGCAAGAACGATACCGTTGTGATCTTGATTGCGGGCCACGGCACAGTCGAGGTACCAGGCAGCAAAAATGCGTACATTCTGACCTACGATTCCGATCCGCAGGACCTGAAAAGCACCGCGCTTGCGGTTCCAGAGCTTCAGGCGCTGTTTGAAGACCAGCTTTCCAAAGTCGGCCGCGTGCTGCTGTTCGTGGATGTGTGTAAGGCGGGCACAATCGGGACCATCCACAACACCATGGTTAGCGCGAACGTGCAGCAGCTAGGCGATGTCGAAGGCGATATGTTCGGGCTTCTAGCCAGCCGCCCGAAGGAGGTTTCGCTGGAAGGGCCGCAGTTCGGCGGCGGGCACGGCGTATTCAGCTATTTCGTCGTCAAAGGCCTGGAAGGTGCGGCGGACCAGAACCAGGATGGCAACGTAGACGCCAACGAGCTGATCAAATACGTTACTGACCAGGTGCAAACCGCGACGAATGATAAGCAGCATCCGCGCGAGTTCGGCACCTACGACAACAGCATGCGGTTGTCGGATCTGCGAAAGCCGGGGATCAACATCGCGCACTGGCGCATCATTTTCGATTCGCGCCGCGGCGAACCGAAATACCTGGCATCGGCGGGGCCGGTGGCTGGAATTTTTGACGATCAAACCTCCGAACAAGTGGACCGCTTTAACGCCGCGATCGCGGCCGGACGCCTGCTGCCGACGGATCCGGACAATGCCTTTAGCGCTCTGCAGGCACTGCAGCCGCAGCTCGCGCCGGAACAGTACCAGGAACGTAAGAATCAGCTGCAGGTCGCTCTGGAAGACAAAGCGCAGCAGGTGCTCTTGCGTTATCTCGAAGGCGACGAAACGCCGCAATCGCGGGCTGCTTTTGAACAGGGAGCGCAGTATATGGACGCGGCGCGGAAGCTCACTCAGGAATCCCTGTTTCTGGAAGGACGTGAAGATTTCTTTCAGGGCCGCGCCCTATTGTTCGACAAAATGTTTCCGGAAGCGGCCCAGCTGCTCGAACAGTCGGTTCGAATGGATCCAGGCGGAGCGTATGCGTTCAATGCGCTGGGCATCGCTTACCTGGAGCAGGCGCAATACGACAAGGCGCTGCCTGCTTTTCACGATGCGATCCGCCGGGCGCAGCACTGGTCGTATCCGCTCCACAACGAGGCGCTGGCGTACGTGGAGATGGGCGATTACCGGTCCGCGATTCGCGCCTATCAAGACGCGATCCGGCTCACGCCGCAGTACAGCTACTTGCCTTACAACCTGGGACTTGTCTACCAACGCTTGAACCGCCGCAATGAAGCAGAGGCGGCATACCGGAAAGCGGTAATGTTGGAGCCGAACTCGGCCGAACCGTACAACGCGCTTGGGACGCTTAAGGCATCGGAAGGAAAGCGGACGGAAGCCGAGCAGCTTTATCGGGAGTCATTGCAGAGGGATCCGAAACTGCTTCCGGCACGGCATAATCTCGCGCTGCTGCTGGCGGATGAAAGCAACCGGCAGCAGGAAGCGATCGATTTATGGCGCGAGAATCTCCAGCAGTCGCCCGACTATGTTCCCTCGCGTTTGAGTCTGGCTGCGGCATTGGCACAGAGCGGCGAAAATGCCGCAGCTATCGAAGAATATCGACGCGTGCTGGCATTGAAGCCCGAGTACGTGGGCGCCCGGCTTGCGCTAGCCGGCCTGTTCATCAAGACGGGGGCGAACGATCAAGCGCTGGAGCAACTGCATCAGCTTTCGAGGGAAGACGCCCAGAATCCGGACGTATTTGAACAGATCGGCGATTTGGAAGCGGCGCGTCAAAATAGCGCGGCGGCGCGATCGGCTTACGAATCGGCGCTGGCCCTCAAACCAGCCCGGGCGTCGCGCAAACGCATTGGCAGCAAATTGAAAGCGCTGCCATAAAATGGGAGCGCCCGCCATTGCTGGCGGGCGTTCTCCTCCACGGCCACAGTTCCTGTTTAACGAGGGTGCGGCCTCAATATATTAGACAGCACGGCGGGAGAACGCGTTACTACCCTAAATACGTGATCTTTACGATTAGTGCTTCCCGCCGGCGCTGGCACCGGAGGTCTGCGGCGCAGCTTTGGCGGGCTCAGGCCGCGAGATGTCAATCCCGCCCTTGAAGTATGCGCCGTCTTCTATAACGATTCCGGCCGTCTTAATGTCGCCAACCAGGTTGGCTCCGGTGCGAAGTGTGATACGGCTCTCCGATTCCACATTTCCATGCACACTCCCACTGATCACCACCTCTTTAGCCTTGATGTTGGCCTTCACCTTACTGGATGGGCCAATCGTGAGCCGGTTTTTCAATGTCAACTTGCCTTCGAGATCACCCTCCAACTGCAGCTCTTCCTCGCTGGTCACTTCGCCGATGATTTTCATCGATTTGCCGAAGACGGTTCGCTGCGCAATGCCGGGTTGACCTGCGGTAAAAGCGGCGCTGTCCGGCGCAGCGGCCGGTGGTGCAGGCGCGCTTGGATGCACTTGTCCCTCACGAGTTTTATTCCACATGGGACGCATCGTGAGCACGCGAGCTTCCAACGCAGGGCGCGTGGGTTAGGATGCGCTTAGCACAGCTGCCCTTCAAGAAACTGCGGCGAACCTGGTATTTTTTAGCCAACACCCGGGAAAACTTGCTCAGTACTTGCGTTCGAAGAACGCGGCTTTGGAGGTGTCGGCGTCCACCAGCACGTCGAAAAAGCCAATAAACATTTCTTGCCAACTTTGTTCTCCGAAGCGAACCTCCGCCGATGGGTCGGGATTGCGCGGGTTATTCGCCGAGTTGTCGAAGTATCCCACGCACGCGACGCGTGTACCCGCTTTGAGCAGCCGCGGCTTGGCGAGCCGATAGTCGATCTGCCAGTGGAAATCGTAGTTGTTGATCTTGAGCAGCGTCTCGACTGCGCCATTTGGCGCGTAAATGAGGTATTCAAACGCTTTGCCGCGCAAGTGCATGTGCGGCAGCATGCCGGTCAGCACTGCATCGTTCGGAAGAGTTCCGGCAACCGAGACCCGGTAATTGGGATCACCGGGCGGGATGGTGAATTGGTCGTTGCCCATTTGTAGCGTAAGCACAGCCTGTCTCGGCGGCTGCTTCGAAAAGATCACCCCGATGCTAGTGCGATCGGACGTGGGTCTTCCGGTGGCGGTATAGTGCACCTGGAGGACAAGGTCGGCTCCCGCAGGAATCTTTTTCGCCACGCCCGGTTTCCATGTCTCGTAAGAATTGCCTGGCGTGTACACCATCAGAACGTCGCTCGTAGTGACGCTCTTCGGATTCGGCACGTGAGCCGGGGAGGCAGGCAGCGAAAACACCCTGTCCACCGGTTCGTCTTTGAGCCATTGCGATCCCCGCTCGCGGACGTAAACCACCGCATGGTGGACCGTGGCGCGATTCGACGGCCGCACCTCGACGCGTTCCACCCATCTGTCTTCGGAAAAATGCGTCGGCACCACGATGTATTGGTATTCGACTGCGCCGCTCGCAGGAATTGAAAAAGCGTCGGGCATTTCAAAGGTCTGGTCGGGAACACCGATGTTCCAGCCCTCTGGCCACTCGCGCGGTCGAGGCCCATCGCTCGGACGGCCAGCGGGCGCCCCCGCGGTCGCCCATTGCGCCAGCGTTTGGATCTCAGTGGGGGAGAGTGACGGATCGTTGGCGAAATGGCCATACTCCGGGTCGGCAAACCACGGCGGCATTTTGCGCGTAAGGACTGCGTCGCGGATAGCTTTCGCCCAGGGCCGCGTTTCCGCGAACGTGCGGAAGGCCATGGGCGCGATCTCGCCGGGACGATGGCACTCCTGGCAGCGCTCCTGAAGAATCGGCAGGACCTCTTTGTAGAAGGTGGGCGGTGCGGCTCGTGCAGCCGTTGCAGGCGTAACCCAGAAAACAGCGCTAACGAGCCAGGGACGCCACGTACTTGTCGCGACACTCTTTCGAGCAGAAATGGAGCGTTTCTCCTCCGACCTTTTCTTTAATGGAAGTCGCGGCGGAAATGTACGTTCCGCAACTGGGATCCTTCTTCAACTCGCCCGTCAAAGGCAGCTGGTTCGGTGGGCTTGGTTGTTGATGTGCGTTCGCGCCTGGATGCATCATCTCGCCGAAACCCTTGAAGAGAGTCCTCATGACTGCCCGCAGGAAAAAAATGACGACAATGGTGAGCAGCAGCTCGAAGATCGCGCGGAACATCGCCTATTTCGATTCTAGCGGACTAAGCGTCAGACGGCCGCATCTGCCGTCGCACCCGCCGGAAACGGAACTATTCTTCCCGACTGGCGGCTTTTCGCGCAGCGTCGATCCGAGCCTGGGCGTGGCGGACAGCAATTAGCGCCGCGGCAATGTCGACGCCCAGCGCTGGATCCACCATTTCGTCCTGGGCGTGTTTGAGATCCTTCTCGGCCTGGCTAACGTCGACTTCCTGGCCCTTTTCCGCGATATCGCTCAAGACGCGGACCACGTTGTTGTGGATCTCCAGAAACCCGCCGCGAATCGCCAGGCTGTAGCGATGGTCGTCAGGCGTAGTGTAGGTCATAGCGCCGATGCCAAGCTCGGACAACAGCGACGCATGGTCCGGCAAAACGCCGATATAGCCGTCCTTGGCGGGAATTTGCGCGCGAATGGCTTTTTCGCGGGCTAAGAGCCGTTCGGGAGTGGCAATCTCGATCTCGAAGCTGTCCGCCATTAAGCTGCGCCTTGTTTCCGTAACTCTTCGGCTTGTTTCTTGACGTCCTCGATATCGCCCTGCATATAGAAAGCCTGTTCCGGCAGGTCGTCGTGCTTGCCGTCCACCACTTCCTTGAAGCTGCGGACAGTATCAGCCAGTGGCACGTACTTACCCGAGATACCGGTGAACTGTTCGGCAACGTGAAACGGTTGGGAAAGGAATTTCTGAATTTTGCGCGCGCGCGCGACGATCTGTTTATCTTCGTCCGATAATTCGTCGATGCCGAGAATAGCGATGATGTCCTGCAGGTCCTTATAACGCTGCAGGATTTGCTTCACCTGCTGAGCCACTGCGTAATGCTCCTCGCCGACGATGCGCGGATCGAGAATGCGGGAAGTAGAAGCCAGCGGATCTACCGCTGGGTAGATTCCCTGCTCCACCAGGCTGCGAGTGAGATTCGTGGTCGCGTCCAGGTGGGCGAATGTTGTTGCCGGAGCGGGATCCGTGTAGTCGTCGGCAGGCACATAAATGGCCTGCACGGAGGTAATGGACCCTTTCTTTGTGGATGTAATCCGCTCCTGCAGTTCACCCATTTCGGTTGCGAGATTGGGTTGATATCCCACGGCGGAAGGCATGCGGCCCAGCAGCGCCGAGACTTCAGAGCCGGCCTGCGTGAAACGGAAGATGTTGTCGATGAACAGGAGAACGTCCTGGTTTTCCACGTCGCGGAAATATTCCGCCACCGTTAAGCCGGTAAGGCCGACACGCAGACGTGCCCCAGGAGGCTCGGTCATCTGTCCATAGATCAATGCGACTTTGGATTTCTTGTAATCGCGCGGATCGAGGACGCCGGACTCCTGCATTTCTATCCACAGGTCGTTTCCCTCGCGCGTCCGCTCGCCCACTCCGGAGAACACGGAAACACCGCCATGCTTAAGAGCGATGTTATTAATCAGTTCCATGATGACGACGGTTTTTCCGACGCCGGCACCGCCGAACAAGCCGATCTTTCCGCCGCGCAGATACGGTTCGAGCAGGTCGATAACCTTGATGCCGGTCTCGAACATCTGCATTTCGGTGGCCTGTTCTTCAAACGCGGGCGCTGCGCGGTGGATCGACCACCGTTCCTTCGTGTTCACCGGTCCCATATTGTCTACCGGCTCCCCGATGACATTCATCACCCGGCCGAGCGTTTGTTCTCCGACCGGCACCTCGATGGGATGACCCAGGCTAACGGCCCTCATGCCGCGGACCATGCCATCGGTAGGCTGCAATGCGATGGTACGCACGCGCCCTTCTCCGATGTGCTGCGCGACCTCCGTCATCACATCGATCGGCTTGGGAACATCGAAGCCCTCGCTGGTGATGTGAATGGCCGTGTTGATCACGGGAATCTGCTCTTCGGGAAACTGAATGTCAACGGCCGGGCCGGCCACCTGTATGACCTTGCCTTGAACGATGGGGGCTGCTGTTGTTGCCATATGTTCTTACTCCAGGGCGGCTGCGCCGCTTACAATCTCGATAATTTCTCGCGTAATGCTGGCCTGCCGTACCCGGTTCATCTTGAGCGTTAAAGAATCGATCACGTCGGCGGCGTTGGAACTGGCGGCCTCCATCGCGGTCATGCGGGCAGCATGCTCGGCCGCGGATGATTCCAGCATGGCGCGGTAAATCTGCGCTTCGATATAGCGCGGCAGAAGACTTTCCAGCAAGGCTTCCGGAGGCTGCTCGTAGATATAGTCGATCTGTTCCTGTGTATCGGGCAGTTCCAACGGCAAGATCCGCGTGACAACCAGCCGCGACGACATCATGCTCTTAAAATTGTTCACCACCAGGTACACGGCGTCCGTCTCGCCTTTTTCGAAGCGCTCGATCACCTTCTTGGCGATGTCGAGCGCGTCCTGATAGCGGGGCGCCTTCTGGAACAGCGTGGTGTACTCGCCGAGCACGTGCCGGTGCCGTTTGCGGAAGAAATCGCGGCCCTTGCGCCCGATCAGCTCCAGCTGAACTTCGGCCTCGGGGTGATCCTGCACGAACTTCTGCGCAACTCGAATAACGTTGGAATTGAATGCACCCGCCAGTCCGCGGTCGCCCGTGACCACCAAAAAATGGATGCGTTTCTCGGGCCGACGAGCCAGCAAAGGAATCGCCTCGCCGTTCTGATGCTCGGCCGCGGCTTGCGCCACGTTGACCAACATCCGCCGGATGATCTGGGCGTAGGGACGCGCGGCCAGCACGCGCTCTTGCGCGCGCCGCAGCTTGGCTGCCGAGACCACTTTCATGGCCTTGGTGATCTGCTGCGTGTTCTTAACCGAGCGAATCCGCCGGCGTAAATCGATCAGGCTAGGCATCGGCTAAACGGCGACTGCCGCCACTTTATGCTGCTCGACGAAGCGCTTCTTGAATTCCTTGAAAGCTGCGTCAATCTTGGCCTTGAGCGGATCGTCGAGCGCCTTCTTTTCTCGAATTTCTTGGAGAATCGCCGGATGCGATGCTTCAATGTACTTATACATTTCGGCTTCAAACGGACGGCACTGCTCCACTTCCAGATCATCCAGTACACCGTTGGTACCGGCATAGATTATGAGCACCTGCTTCTCCACCGGAAGCGGCGAATACTGCGGTTGCTTGAGGATTTCCGTAAGACGCCGCCCACGATTCAACTGCGCTTGAGACGTCTTGTCCAGCTCGGATCCAAATAGAGCGAACGCCTCCAACTCGCGGAACTGCGCCAGGTTCAAACGCAGCGAGCCCGCCACCTGCCGCATCGCTTTGATCTGGGCGCTGCCGCCGACGCGGCTGACAGAAATGCCGACGTGAATCGCAGGACGCACGTTGGCGTTGAACAGGTCCGCGATGAGGAAGATCTGGCCGTCGGTAATCGAAATCACATTGGTGGGAATATACGCGGAAACGTCGCCGGCCTGCGTTTCAATGATCGGCAGTGCAGTCAGAGAGCCGCCGCCTTTAGCGTCGTTCAGTTTCGCTGCGCGTTCCAGCAGCCGGCTATGGAGATAAAACACGTCGCCGGGATACGCTTCGCGTCCCGGCGGCCGCCGGAGCAGCAGCGAAATCTCGCGATACGCGGCGGCGTGCTTGGAAAGATCGTCGTAAACGCACAGCGCGTGGCGCTTGCTGTCGCGGAAATATTCGCCCATGGCGCAGCCGGCGTAGGGCGCGATGTACTGCATGGGTGCCGGATCGGACGCAGTGGCCGCGACGACGATGGTATAGTCCATGGCGCCGTAGTCTTCGAGCGTTTTGACCACCTGCGCGACTGTGGAGCGCTTCTGTCCGATGGCGACATAAATGCAAATCATGTCGCCGCCCTTCTGATTGATGATGGTGTCCAGCGCAATGGCGGTCTTGCCCGTCTGACGGTCGCCAATGATCAGCTCGCGCTGGCCGCGGCCGATGGGAATCATCGAGTCGATGGCCTTAATACCGGTCTGCAGCGGCTCTTTGACGGAGCGCCGGTCCACGACGCCGGGCGCGATCGATTCGACGGGCAGCGACTGCGAAGTAGGGATCGGTCCTTTGCCGTCGATCGGCTCTCCTAACGCGTTCACCACGCGCCCGACCATGGCCTCGCCGACGGGAACTGACATGATCCGGCCGGTACGACGCACCTCGTCTCCCTCTTTGATCTCCTGGTACTCGCCCAGCAGCACAGTACCGACCTGGTCTTCTTCCAGATTCAGCGCGATCCCGACCACGCCATGCGGAAACTCGACCATCTCTCCCGCCATAACGTTTTCCAAGCCATAGATGCGCGCGATGCCATCGCCGACCGAGATCACCGACCCGGTTTCGGCCACATTTACAGCTTTTTCGTAATGCTCAATCTCGCCGCGCAGCAGGCGCGCGATTTCGTCAGCTTGGACTTGAGCCATCTATTACCCCTTTTATTCTGCGATCTCCCCGGCCAATTCCCGGCGCATCCGTTGTAGCTGGCCGCGCACAGAGCCGTCATACACCTTGGATCCAATACGCGCCACGACGCCGCCCAACAAATCCGCGTTCACCGCAAACCGCAGCCGCATCCGCTTGCCGGTCATGTGCGACAGTTCCGTCTCCAGATTCGTCTGGCGAGCCTCGTCCAGCGCCGCGGCCGAGGTCACTTCCGCCCGTACATAGCCTAGCCGCTCGTCCACCAGCAGCTCGAACGCTTCACGGATTTCCCCAATCATCCCGATACGGCGGTGATCGATCACGACGAAAATAAAGTTGCGGATTAGATGTGAAGCTTTGATCTGCTCCAGCAGCTTGCCCATAACGGCCCGCTTGCGTGAATTTTGAATGGCCGGCGTCATGAGCGCGTTGCGCAGTTCCCCGGACTCAGAAAGCATTTGCTCGACCGCGCGAACTTGCGCGACAGCTTCCTCCGGCTTAATGGGCGAGCGCGGCTCCAGCACCAGGTCCACGAGAGCTCGCGCGTATCGGTTCGCTACGGCCGATGCCATGGCTTAACGGGCCTCCTGCCCCGCGCGCGCCGCCGGACGCAGGCCGCGCAGGTCGCGCACGAAGCCATCCACCAGGCTTGCCTGCGCGGCGGGCGTGATGCGCGCCCGGATGCGCTGCTCGGCCAGATTAAGCGCCAGCCCGGCCGAGTACTTGCGCAGCTCGTGCCGAGCCGCCCGCCCCATCAAGGCGATCTCCTGTGTGGTCTGTTCCTGAATTCTCTTCAGATGCCGTTCGGTTTCAGCCCGGATCCGTTCGCCCTCGGTCGCCATTTCCGCGCGCGCGGTGCTGCGCATGTTTTCCACTTCTTTTTGAATCCCGGCCAAGCGCATCGCCAGAGTGGCCGCCTTGGCGTCGGCGTCTTTGATCTCTTTGGATGCCTGCGCAAGCGCGTCGTGGATTTCCTCCTGGCGGGCACGAAAATACGCGGGAGCGGCCTTACTGATCAAGTACCCCAGGCCGACCACCAGGATCGCGAAATTAACCCAGCGCCATACCAGCCAGGGATCGCTGGTCTCGCTCGTTGCGACGGGTTGTGTCGGGTTCTCCTGCGCAAGCGCAAACGAAACCAGCACGAGTGCCAACAGGAGGGCCAGCAGCACCCGGCGAATCAAACCGTCTTCCTTTCGAGCAGAGTGTCAGCAATCTGCTCGGCCAGACTCTCAGCCGTACCGGCGAGTTCGCGTTTGGCCTCCGCGGTATCAGATTCGAGCTGGATTTGCGCCTGGTGAATCATCTCGCGCGCACTGTGCCGCGCCTTTTCCAGCTGCGCTGCCTGATCGACGGCCCAGCGGCGGCGCGCTTCCTCCTGCTCTTGATAAATGCTCTCGCGAGCTTTTCGCAGCTCGCTCTCAACCGCGGCCGCGGTCTGATCCGCTTTGGCCAGCAGCGCCTCGGCTTTCTCGCGCGTTCCCGCCGTCGCGTTCTTACGCTCGGCAAGAACTTTTTCCAGCGGCCGGAAGAACATCCATTTCAAATACAGGAAAACAACCAGCAGAAGGATGATGGTCGGAACGGCCTTTAGCAGTATTCCACCTAGCTGGTTGAGCGTCGCGTCCATGAATTTTCTAGTTGAGGGTTTAGACTTCGAGAAGGCGGTCGCACTATACGCGGCGCGCCTGAAACCGGTTTCCCAACACCGCTACCGTAGCATAGTTGTCACGTTGAATTCAAGGAAGGAAGTGACGGATTTTGCGAGGTTTTCGCGCGGTTTGCACGGCGAAAACCCCCTCTTAGTAGAATACTATTTCTAACGCAAGGAGGCACTATGGCCGACAAAACTCAGCAGACCTACGCGAACCATGTCCGCATGCATCCGCCCTTTCACTTCTTCCTGATGCCTGCGACGCTACTGCTCCTGATACTTGTGATCGTGAACGTGGTGCGTCATCCGGGCGCGCTCGAGTCCTGGATCCTTTTGCTGATCGGCGTGATGGCTCCGGTAGCCGTGCTGCTGATCCGCATCAATCCGCTCCGGGTGCAGGACCGCGTGATTCGCCTGGAAGAGCGGCAGCGCATGGAGGTGCTCCTGCCTGCTCATTTGAAGGCGCGCATCAACGATCTCACCGAATCGCAAATTGTGGCGCTACGTTTCGCTTCCGACGCCGAACTGCCCGGTCTCGTCGAGAAGGCGCTCAGCGCGCCCTTGGCCGGCAGAGACATCAAGAAGGCGATCGTAACCTGGCGTCCGGACACGTTTCGCGTGTAAGCTTCAAACCCGCGGCAGGCGCAACGCCGGGTGTAGTTGCCGCACTCGATGGATTAACTCGTCAGGCGGCATCCCACCGGCGTCCAAGACGTGCGCTTCATACCGGCCGAGCTGAGCGAAGGCGCCGTGCATTTGCCTGACCGCCTCCTCGTCCAGCAGTGGGTCGCGTTCGGCAGCTCGTTTTAGCGCTTGTTCCAACGTGACACGTAGCACCAAGTAATATGTTTCAAAACCGGCACCGGTCAATTCTTCGCAAATCTCAGGCAGGAACCAGGGACCGAAGATTCCATCCAAGAACACTTCGTAGCCCGCATTCGCCAGGGCGGCGGCGGATCGGACGGCGGCTCGTATGACAGCGTTGTTTTGCCGGTGCGATTCAGGCAGTGTCGGCTTGATCGGATGCGCGAGAAACGTATAGAACGTGTCGCCGGCGACGTGAGCGCCGCGTGGGCTTAACTGAGCCAAGCGCGATGCGAGCGTCGTTTTCCCAGCGCCCGGAGATCCGGTAATGATGGTTAGCGATCCCACGGCTGAGATTGTAACCAGCTCGTCCAACCCGGGCACCGGGCTATGATTATAGCCATGTCAGACCCGCTGCTCGGGTGGCGCAAAGAATTTCCTCCCCTGGATAAAACTGTTTACCTGATCAGCCACTCTCTGGGGGCAATGCCGCGGCGTACGCGCGACCGTCTCAACGAATACGCTGACGTCTGGTCTTCACGCAGCATTCGAGCCTGGGAGGAGGGCTGGTGGGAGATGCCCATCACGGTGGGCAATTTGATCGCGAAAATTATCGGAGCGGGCGACGGCGAGGTTACGATGCACCCCAATGTTTCGGTGTGTCAGTCCTTAATCGCCTCGTGCTTCGATTGGAGCGGCGCCCGCAACAAGATCGTGTCGGAAGGCTTGAATTTTCCTTCCAATCTGTATATCCACCGTCAGCTCGAGTCCTTGGGCGCAAGGGTAGTTACTGTGGAATCCGAAGACGGCATTACGATTCCGCAGCAAAAGCTGCTGGACGCGATCGACGATCAGACCCGGCTGGTTTCTGTTTCTCACGTCATCTTCAAGAGCGCATTCATACAGGACCTGCGCGCGATCGTCGCACGCGCCCACCAGATGGGAGCATTGGTGGTGGCGGATATCTATCAATCGGCCGGCGCGGTGCCGCTCAACGTGCGCGAGCTTGGCGTCGATTTTGCCACCGGTGGCTCCGTAAAATGGTTGTGCGGCGGGCCTGGCGCGGGCTATCTCTACGTCCGGCGGGACCTCTGGCCTTCGCTGGAGCCCCGGCTGACCGGATGGATGGCGCATCGGCATCCCTTCGATTTCGATCCCGGCGCGATCGGGTTCGCCGAGGACGCGTTTCGTTTTCTTAACGGCACGCCGAATATTCCCGGGCTGTACGCAGCGCGCTCCGGCTACGAAATCATCAACGAAGTGGGTGTGGGAAATATCCGAGCCAAATCAATTCGCCAAACCTCGCTGCTGATCGAGCTGGCCGATAAAGCCGGTTATCAGGTCAACTCGCCTCGCGATGCCTCGCAACGCGGAGGCACGGTCACGCTGGACGTCCCGAATGGTTACGAAGTCACGCAGGAGCTGCTGCGCCGCGATTATCTGGTGGACTACCGGCCGGGTGCGGGCATCCGGATCGCTCCGCATTTTTACACCAGGGACGAAGAGCTGGAGCTGGTGATCAATCAGATTCAGTCGCTCTCACAGGCGGCGACGGCCTTGTAATATTAGGGCCGGGCTTGAGAAGCTTCGTCAAAGATAGTGGTGAAAAATTCGCGTGATGACGGAGAGCAGCCAATGTGCATCGTGTCGCCGGTCACCTGAATGAATCCAAGATAGCCGTCCCAGCCCATATCGTCGAGGGTGAAGTTCAGCGCCTCGCGCTCGCTTCGCGGCAGATTCGACATATCGATGTCGAACACTTGTCCGGTGGCATGTTCGGGGTACTCGGGATCGACAACACGCGCGCCGCCTTCGGCCGGCCGGTCGATCGTGCTGACCAGTTCCACGACCCGCAGCGGCACGAACTCCTCATCCTTGGGTTTTAGGGCGTCAAACAGCCGCCGCGTTTCGAACGAAATATAGAGCAGCGTTCCGATGGCCGCAGGGGAGTCCTGCAAATACAGTTCCTCGCTAGCCGCCGAAGATGGCGGCATGAACCCAAAGTAGTTCGGATCGTTGAGCACTGGGACCAGATTCTTGCCCCAGGCGGTCCTCAGATCGTCGGCGGACTCGTAATATTTGTCCTCCGACTTAAGCCACACCACGAGGCGGTCGTTGGCGCGCCGGAGCGCATTAATCGGATTGCGGTACTCGTCAGCAATTTCGTCGAATGCGGCGCGGTCGTTCTGATACAGGCTCAACAACTGTTCGGCTCGTTGCACGCGGAACCAGTATGTGGGCGAATAGTCGCGCTGCATGTGGCGTTGCAGGGCGTCGAACAGTTCTGTATGACGCGCCGGCGTGGCCGCAAAGAACGCCTGCGCTACGGTGGGCTGCGGATTTGTTCCCAGCGCCGCCCCGGCGAGCGAGAGCAGCTCGGAGATGCACCCCTCGCCGCAGTGATAAGCGAACACCGCCCAATCGAGGCCGCCGAACTTCGTCTCCAAACGCGCCAGATACCGGGCGGCCGCGGGCACGGCTCGCTCCGGATTCAACCGGTCGTCGCGCACGGCGATGGTATAAGGTGTCCTGCGGCGCACGATGCGATAAGTGGCCTTGCCTGATTTCCCGCGCACCAGTTTGCGCTCGGATGCAACCTTGAATTTTGTTACGCGAACAACACGCAGTCCGGCCGCGCGCGCCGTCGCTTCGGAGAACTGCATAATGCCTTTAGGGCCGGCCGGGCTTACAGCTTGCGCGTCACCCCAGCTTTCCAGATAAGCAATAGCCGAGATCAGCGACGCCGGAACGCCGCTGCTCTCCGCAGCGTTGCGGAAAATTCGCTGCAGCCTGGGACTGGAGATGCGCTCGGCGCCGGCGGTGGCCTGCGGCTCACGCATGATCACAAAGGTTTGCGATTGCACCATGCGCGAGATGCGCGCTTCCAGAACTGCGGGCGTGATCTCAGCGCGGTCCACACCGATGCCGGAAAGGCGATGTTCAGGAATGAAATAACCAGGACCGGCCAGCAGTGTGCCGCTTAACGCCGCGAGCGTGCCAATCCATCGCAACGTCACGTGTTCTATTTTATCAAAGGCCGCCTCAAATCAAAACATATTTTTTGCGAATGTTTTGCCTGACCAAGGCCGGCGAAAGCAACGAGCCGCTCGAGATTAATCCCTTAGTATTCCCACTCCAAGATGTTCTTCTGCACCGTCTCCCATTCTCGCGCTCGGGGATCGATCAATTCGAAGTGGCCGGCGCCCGCAAGCGGAACCAGTTTGGCGTTATGCGATGCCTTGGCGAACCGTTCGCTCATTTCGAACGGGACGATGTTGTCGGCCGTGCCATGGATCAAACGCTGCGGCACGGAAATCGGCAGCAACTGCATCGGCGAGGCGGCTTGATAACGCTGCGGGACGTGTTCCGGCGAGCCGCCGAGGAGTTGCGCGACTACCCCACCGCCCAATTGCAAAGCGTACGCCCGGCGTAAATCCGAAACGGCAGCCAGCGGGATCACGCCCCGCAGTTCCACGGCGCGCTGCGCGGCAAGCCAGAGCACAAGCTGCCCGCCTGCGGAGTGGCCCGCCGCGACGGTGCGGCGCAGATCCAGGTTGTAGCGCGGCCCAAGCCTGTTCAAATATTCGCCCGCGTGTAGCACATCATCGAAGGTGCCCGGCCAGCCTCCTCCCGGGTCGCCCAGTCTCCGGTACTCGATGTTCCAAGCCGCCAGACCCGTTTTTTTCAGCGCGGCGCACAGGTGGCCGGCGTGGCCCAGGTTGTATGCGTTGCGCCAGAATCCGCCGTGAATGAAGATTACCGTACGATGCGGTCCTGGCCCACCGGGCAGCCAGAGGTCACCGAACTGCGCCGGATCCTTGCCGTAAGGAATACGCACGTCGGCTTTAGGTGGAGGCAATTGCAGGATGTCCTGACTCATGGCGGAAGAGCTGGCCGCGACGGTGAGGAACATTCGTCGAGTCACGTTGTCCATTCTAGCCGCTCAATCCGTCAGAAATGGATATGTCCGAAAACCGCGAGTCGCGGGCGACGGATTGGGGCATACTCGAAGCATGGATGCGGAGCTTTGTTATCGGGCGCTAAAGGCGCGCGATGCGCGGTTCGACGGTTTGTTCTTTACCGCCGTGCGCACCACCGGCATATTCTGCCGGCCGGTCTGCCCGGCGCGCACCCCGCTGCGCAAGAATGTGGAATTTTTCCCAAACGCGGCCGCGGCTCAGGCCGCCGGATACCGGCCCTGCCTCCGCTGCCGGCCCGAGGTTTCGCCGGATCTCCCGGTATCGGCGGGAACTTCCGCCACCGTCAACCGCGCACTGCGCTTGATCAATGAGGGCGCGCTGGACAACGGCTCAGCCGCGCAACTGGCCGAGCGCGTGGGCGTGACGGACCGGCATTTGCGCCGCCTCTTCCTGGAACATGTCGGAGTTCCTCCCATCGTGGTCGCCGAAACACGCCGAATTCTCTTCGCCAAGAAACTCATTACGGAGACGAACCTGACGTTCGCCGAGATTGCGTTCGCTTCCGGCTTCGGTAGCCTACGGCGCTTCAATGAAGCGATCCGGGCAACGTACAAACGCAATCCGAAAGAGCTGCGCCGGTTCGCGCCGCCGGATGAAACCCAGCAGTCTGCCATTGAACTCCGGCTCAATTACCGCCCTCCTTATGATTGGAACGCGTTCATCAACTTCGTGGGACACCGCGCGATTGCCGGGCTGGAAGTAGTCGATGAGTCCAGCTACCGGCGCGATGGGGTTGTCGTGCGGCACGATGCTTCCGCAAATTGCTTGATTGCAAGCATCGAACCGGCGCATGTGAACCGATTGCGTTCGGTGGTAGAGCAGATCCGGTTTTTCTTCGATCTTCGCGCCAACACGCGGGAGATCGGGGCGCATCTTCGAAAATCGCCCCTGCTCAAGGACATTGTCGGCAAGAACGCCGGACTTCGGTTGCCGGGCTGCTGGGATGGATTCGAGCTGGCCGTGCGTGCCATCCTGGGCCAACAGGTAACGGTGAAGGGAGCGAGCACGCTCGCTGCGCGTTTGGTGGAGCGCTTCGGCCCGCCGAAACCTGAAACGCTCGCGTACGCGGATCTGGCACGCATCGGATTGACCAAAGCGCGAGCCGAATCGCTGCGCGCGCTCGCGCGGGCCGTGTGCGACGGCAGTATCCGGTTTGACGGGTCCTTTGTTCCAGCCGAGGTGATCGGCCGTATGTGCGAACTGCCGGGCGTCGGCCCCTGGACGGCCAACTATGTCGCCATGCGCGCGCTCGGCGACCCCGACGCGTTTCCGGCCTCGGATCTGGGGTTGCTCAAAGCGACTGGCGTATCTTCGCCACGGCGCCTGGAACAAGTCGCGGAAACCTGGCGGCCGTGGCGATCGTATGCCGCGCTTTATTTGTGGGAATCGTTGCGAAAGAAAGAAGGAAATCATGCTGCTTCATTACGATGAGTTCAGTTCTCCAATCGGCCGCATCCTGTTCGCCTCCGACGGAGAAGCGGTCTGCGCGTTGGATTTTTCCGGCTTCGAAACGCGCATGGACATGCTGCTCGAACGCAGATATGGGACGGTCGAATTCCGGCGCGGCTCCGACCCACTTCAGCTGAAGCACCAGCTCCGCGATTATTTCGCAGGCGATCTTCACGCGTTTGACTCTACTACCGTGCGCACCGGCGGCAGCGCGTTTCAAGAACTGGTCTGGAAGGCACTGCGGACGATACCGGCAGGTGAAACCTGGACCTATGGCCAGCTGGCGCTGCGGCTGCATCGACCCAAAGCAGCGCGCGCCGTGGGACATGCCAACTCTCTGAATCCCGTCGCAATCATCGTCCCTTGCCATCGCGTCATTGGCGCCTCTTCAGCATTGACCGGCTACGCGGCGGGACTCGAGCGCAAACAATGGCTGCTGCGCCACGAAGGCGCGCTTGCGGCCGGTCTCGATCTGCAGCCGCAGCGCGCCACTGCCTAGGCCAATTCGGCTCAAAGCGACCGCAGAAAACTAAGAACATCCTGCTTCTGGGAAGCACTTAGCGCTCTGAAGTTCTCCACTACCTGGTTCGCCTCCGATCCGCACTCGAAAGCTTGCGCAAACGGCTGAAACAGGCTGCCGTTAGCTTCAAACCGGAGCAAGTTTTGCGAGCTTACGCAATCGAAGCCAGGGCTGAAATGCGCCTGGATGGCCTGGAGCAGATCCGATGTGCGCCCATCGTGCAAGAAGAAGAGCCGCTGACCGACACCCCACAACGGAGCGGTGCGAAACTCGTCCGGCCCGGCACTGCCCTGCAGAATTCCGTCAGCCAGGTTCGAGCCCATATGATGCAACGCGAAGTCGGAGAAGGGATGGTATGTAACCGTCGACATTCCCGAAAAGGGCGATGCCGCGGTGGTGAGCGAGGGCGAATGGCAGGCTGCGCAGCCTACGCTGGTGAACACATTTTGGCCGTTCTTCTGCGATGTCGTGAGATTTGCCACGGGCACCGGCGGCGCCGAGAATCGCATGAAATCGGCAAACTGCGCCACATCGCCGGTATCTTCGGGCGTCGGGTTATACACGCAGCCTGGAACAGCAGACCGATCGTTCGGAAACTGATAGTTGGAAACGCCCTGTTCCACGTTATAGGCTTCTCCTGCGAAAATGATCAGCGATTTATTCTGTGCCTTCCAGCCAAATCGCGTCACCGTGCCGTCGTTACCGCTGGTGTTCAGGCGGCCGCCGATCCCAAGCGCCGCCTTCTGCGCCTGGTTGGCCGCGAGGTTCGCTTGGAGCAGTGCGTCCGGCGTGTTCTCCACCAGCCCCAGCCCGAAGGTCGGGGTGGGAATCCGGAAAATCACATTGTGCGCCTGTAGCTGCGGACCGAAGTCGGTCTGATCGAGACCACATCCGATAGCGTCAGGGCGGCCCTTGATTGTATAGAGGCCGTGCACGCCCCCATCCAGCGGCGCGCCGAACACGCCGGGATTGGTTGAAATGAAGCGCGCTTCACGCACCGGACCATCCGCCGTAATGAAGGCAGGCGCCGTATTGGACGCGCCGTGTAGCTTCGCGAGTGCTACTTGCGGGTTTGCCACCGATTTCTGCGGGCTCTTCAATCCTGGACGGCTCCCTCCGATTGCCGGTTCGGCATGGCACATCCCACAGCTATTGCCGTTAAACGTTGGACCGAGCCCAGATCCGGTTTCGGAAGGCATCGTTCCCGACACCGAATCCACTTCCTGAAAAGTGGCCAGGCCTTGCGTAAACAGTGTCTGCTGGGCCGCTCCCAGGCCGGGCATCGGGGCGCCCGCGCCCGGAGCGCCGCCCCTCGGACCGGGGTCTGTTTGCGCTGCTAAGTCTGCAGCCCCAGCTATCATGCCCAGATACACGAGCACATGGAATCGCGACATTGGTCTCCTCTTCCGCAACGATTTTTTTACGAAACTGGAAGCAAACTAACATCGCCTCGGTACTGGATCAATCGAACAGATACACTAGCCTCTACTTACGCGTAATGTCATATGCGAAACGAAAAATTGTCGACAACTCATTAGCATCCCAACCCCGCCGGCGGACCGCTAGCAGGCGCCCGGTATGATGTAAATGAAACTCTAATTGCGCGCCTTCGATCGTCCGAATCCATGAAAGCACTGGTAAAAAGCAAGCGCGAACCTGGCCTGTGGATGGAGGAAATTCCGAAACCTTCCATCGGCATCAACGATGTGTTGATTCGCGTGCTCCGCGTCGGCATTTGCGGGACGGATGTGCACATCTACAACTGGGATGAATGGGCGCAGCGCACCATTCCCGTTCCGATGGCCATCGGCCACGAATTTGTGGGCGAGATCGTTGAGGCGGGCTCGAACGTACACGATTTCCATCCTGGCGACATCGTCAGCGGTGAAGGCCATGTAGTCTGCGGCCTGTGCCGCAACTGTTTAGCGGGACGCCGTCATCTGTGCGCTCACACGAAGGGCGTAGGCGTGAACCGCCCAGGGGCGTTCGCCGATTACATCGCCGTCCCGATGACGAATATCTGGCGCCACAAAGACAACATCGATCTCGATGTGGCCGCCATTTTCGATCCATTCGGCAACGCGGTCCACACGGCATTGTCATTCCCGGTACTGGGCGAAGATGTCTTGATTACCGGCGCGGGGCCGATCGGGATCATGAGCGCGGCGGTCGTCCGCCACGCAGGCGCGCGGCACGTCGTGATCACGGACAAGAATCCCTACCGGCTCGACTTAGCTGAACGAATGGGCGTGACCCGCGCCATCGATACTGCGCGGATATCCCTGGGGCAAGTGCAACAAGAGCTGCGCATGCAGGAGGGTTTTGATGTCGGCCTGGAGATGTCGGGCAATGCCTCCGCGTTCCGCGAGATGCTCGCCAACATGAGCCACGGCGCGAAGATTGCGATGCTCGGCATCCCTACCGGCGAGATTGCGATCGACTGGACTACGGTCGTTTTCAACATGCTCACGATCAAAGGTATTTACGGCCGTGAGATGTATGAGACCTGGTACAAGATGACCGTTATGCTCGAGTCGGGCCTGAATATCCAGCCGGTGATTACGCACCGCTTCCGTTATGACGAATTCGAAAAAGCGTTTGAAGCGATGCGGTCCGGCAACACCGGAAAAGTCATTATGGAATGGGCCCAAAGCTGAGTGACGGCTAGCTTATTGGGTTCCAGACGTAGTGGCCTTCTTTGTTGATATAGCCCTGCCGGTTTCCCATCCAAACGGGTGCGATGCCCGCGCGGAAACTTCCGCCCTGATCGAACTGGGGATTGATGGCGAACTTGCCCGCTTTGTCGATGTAGCCATACCGGCCGCCGAGCGCCACGGGCGCGAGCCCGTCGGAAAAATCGCCTGCCGAATCGAACTGAGGTGCGATCTTCATTCTTCCCGATTTATCGATATACCCGAATTTATCGTTCAGCCGCACCACGGCCAGCCCGTCGTGAAAGTCTCCCGCTGAAGTGAATTGCGGCGCAATGACCATTTTGCCGGAGGTGTTGACATAGCCAAAGCTGTTCCCGTTTCGAACCTGCGCCAAGCCGTCCGAGAAATTGCCGGCTTGGTCGAATTGCGGGTTGATCGCGATCTTCCCCTGCTTGTCGATGTACCCCCAGCGTGCATTCATCAGCACTGGTGCGCGGCCGTTGCCGAATTGGCCCGCACCCTGATATTGAGGATTGATCGCGTATTTGCCGCTCTTGTCGATATACCCCAGACGAGGGCCGGCTCCTACCAGCGCGAGTCCTTCCGAGAAAGGATCTGCCAGGTCGTACTGCGGCGGCACCACTAACTTGCCGGAATTATCGATATACCCCCACTTGTTACCGATCTCCACCGCAGCCAGGCCGTCGGTAAACATAGCCGCGCGATCGAATTGCGGTTGTATCGAAAGCTTCGCGGTTCTGGTGATGTAGCCATAGCGACCGTTTACACGGACCGGGTACAACGATCGCGGAATCGTCGAAAACCAAATTATGATCGCGATCGCGAAAAGTACCACCGCGAGTAACCCAGCTATTAGGAGGTGGTTTTTTCCCACGATGAACGGCGGCCGTGTACTTCTTACAGTTCCCATGTCCGAAGTCATAGATTATGGCCTCCTGGGCGCCAGACGATGTGTTGAAAGCACCTTCTCGGCCAAATTGGCACGAAAAGCGCTGAGCACCGTACTGGATCGAGAGAGGTGAAGAGATGAATCTGAGGAACGGACTTATTGCGGCGGCCTTTGCAGCTATAGCTGTCGTAGCCGCCATTGGATGGACACGCCACAGCAACCCGCAGGCGGCAACGAACGCCCCGGCCGTCAATGGCGGGCTCGTTCCCGGCTCCGGAGTGCCCGGTAGCGCGAACTATCCGGCGGACTACGGCGCGTCTCCTAATTACGCGCCTGCTAACGCTCGAGCGTCTTACAACAATAACCAGCCCGCGTATGGGCAGGGTTATGAACAACCAGGGTACGCTCAGCCGAGCTACGCGCAATCGGGTTACGTCAATTCCGGCTACGCGGCGCCGCCATATCCGCCGGCATACTATGCTCCAGCCGAAACGTACGCGACTCTGATTCCTCAGCCCGTTGTCGTGCATCAGCCGGCGCCGGAACCGGTCTATGCGCAAGAACCTCCGCCGCCTTCCGAGACTATCGAGAGGCAGGAATATGTTACCAGGCCCGAATACGAGTATCGGCGCGGGCATTATCGCCGCTCCACTGGAAAATCGGTGGCAATCGTCGCGGGTAGCGCCGGCGCGGGAGCCGCGATCGGCGCCTTAGCCGGCGGCGGCAAAGGCGCGGGGATCGGGGCGCTGGCAGGCGGCGCGGGCGGCTTCATCTACGATCGCTTGACCCATAATCACTAGTACGGACCCCAACTTCCTGTAGTGTTCCTGGGGTCCGGGATTTCGCTACTCTAGGTTTATGGCACCGGCACTGGGGACCAAGAGTCCGGAACTGTCCATTCGGACTCCCGGCGGCGAAACACAAGTGATCGCCTTGAAGCAGGATCGCTATGAACTGGGGCGTGCCGATTCAAACGACCTCTGCTTCCGCGAGGTGGCCGGCCTCTCCCGCAAGCATCTTGCATTTGAGCGCAACGGCAGTAGTTGGACGGTGCGCGACCTCGGCAGCACCAACGGCACGTTCGTCAATGGCGCGCCGCTTACGGAAGCTCGCGTCTTGCGGCCCAAAGATCGTGTTACGGCCGGAGAATTGACGGTCGTATTTTCTGAGGGCGGCGGCTCACCGGCGCAAACGGTCGTGTTTGTCGAAAAGCCTTCCCCGGCTGCTGAAGAGACCACCATGACCGATAGCGACAGCCTGCATGGGGTACTCGCGGTGGACGGCAAAGCCGCGGGCGCGGCGCATATTGAGGCTTTAATCCGGGCTGGGCGCGAACTTGCCGGGCACATGCCGCTCGACAAGCTGTTCGATTTGATCTTGAATCTGTCGGTCGAAGCAGTGGGCGCCGCGCGCGGCGTCTTGATGACGCTCGAAGAAGGCGAACTGCAGGTACGTGCGTCCAAAGGCGCCGGTTTTCGCATCAGCTCCCACGTCCGTGATCTTGTCCTGAAGGAAAAACGATCCTTGCTGGTCCGTGACGCCCTCATGGATCAGGCGCTGGGCGCGCGCATGAGCATCGTGCAGGACCAGATCCGCAGCATGCTTGCCGTGCCGCTGCAAACCAAAAACGGTGTGATCGGCCTCATCTATTTGGATTCCCCGTTCCTGATCCGCGATTTCACCAAGGAAGATTTGAGCGTGCTCACCGTCATGAGCAACATCGCGGCCGTCCGTATCGAGCATGCGCGGCTGGCCGAACTCGAGCAAGCCGAAAAACTGCGCGCGCAGGAAATGAAGCATGCCGCCATGATTCAGCGGTCAATTCTTCCGAGCAACTTCCCGCCATTTCCCGATCGCACGGAATTTCAACTACACGCTGCCATGACGCCGGCGCGCGGAGTAGGCGGAGATCTGTTCGATTTCTTCCTGCTGGATGAGAATCACCTGGCATTCGCGGTGGGCGACGTCAGCGGCAAGGGTGTGCCGGCTGCGCTGTTCATGGCGGTAGCGCGCACCTTGCTGCGCGCCACGGCGCCGCACCGGCCCTCGCCGTCCGAGTGCCTCAATTACCTGAATGCTTCGCTCCACAACGAGAACACGTCCGGCATGTTCGTGACTTTCTTTTACGGCGTGCTGGACACCCGAACCGGCGAGCTTCAATTTGCCAACGCCGGGCACAATCCGCCTTATGTCTTCAACAGCGACGGCACATTCCGCCCTCTCGAAGACAAGGGCGGGCCGATGTTGGGCCTCTTTCCCGGCCTGAAGTACGATGCTGCTATTACGCGCCTGGCGCCCGGCGAGTGCATTCTGGTCTATACCGACGGCGTCACCGAGGCAAAAGATACGGCAGACGAGTTTTTCAACGAGGAACGGCTGGAAGCTTATCTCAAAGAGCATCCCTCCGAGCCTGCCGAGCATCTCGTCAACGGTTTGCACCAGCGGGTGCAGGAATTCGCCATGGGCGCTCCGCAGGCCGACGACATCACCGCGTTGGCGCTCCGGTATTTGGGCTGATTTACTTCACCTGGGACCCTGAACATGCGTTGGTACTCCGGACGGGACAATTCTGTCAGATAATAGAAGCTACCGTTAGAGAGCGATCGTCGGGTGCCCTCCATGCTTTGCCCCGCGTGTAAAACGCCTGTTCCCGCCAGCGCACGCCAGTGCCCGGCCTGTGGAACACCTGCACCCGTTGAAGACCGCACCGAGATCTTGCAATCCGTCCCACAGGACGAGGATTTCGCTGAAACGGGCGATACTCAACTCCGGCCTGGAACTTCCTTCGGATCGCGCTACCGCATCGAAAAACTACTCGGTGAAGGCGGCATGGGAGCCGTGTACAAGGCCTATGACTCGGAATTGGGCCGCACCGTCGCTCTCAAGCTGGTGAAGAAGGATCTGGCGAGCAGCCGTCAAATCATGCAGCGATTCAAGCAGGAGCTACTGCTTGCCAGCAGGATCTCGCATAAGAATATTTTGCGTATTCACGACCTGGGCGAGGTGGACGGTATTAAGTTCATCACCATGGCCTTCGTCGAAGGCACGGACCTGGCCGGACTCATTGAAAAGGACGGCGGCCTGTCTCTGGAGCGCGCCCTGAAGTTCGCTAAACAGTTGTGTAGCGCCTTAGACGCGGCTCATTCTGAAGGCGTCGTACACCGCGACCTGAAGCCTCAGAATATTCTGATCGATCAATCTGATCAGCTTTTCGTCTCCGATTTCGGATTGGCGAAGTCGCTGGAACCGGACATGACCGCCATGACGCAGGCTGGCCAGGTGCTCGGAACCCCGCGCTACATGTCTCCCGAACAGGTGGAGGCCAAAGAGATCGATCAACGCAGCGATTTGTACTCGCTGGGGCTGATCTTCTACGAGATGTTCACGGCGGAGTTGCCCTTCCGCGCCGAGTCGACCTTCCAGTTGATGTACAAGCACGTGAACGAGCCGCCTAAAGACCCGCGCACGATTTGTGCCGGGCTGCCGGAGTACATCGCTAACGTGATCATGAAGTGCCTGGAGAAAGACCCGGCTAAGCGGTACCAGAGCGCTCAGGAGATTCTGGCCGACTTGGAGGCCCAGAGTGCCGCGCCCGTGAGCGCACCCGCTGGTTCGAGAACGATCAGTATTCAGGTCCGCAAGCCCTCCCGGCCGGCGTGGTGGATCGGCGCGGGAGCGGTGGTGGTCCTGGCAGCCCTGGCCTTCAGCATTCCTGGGGTCCGCCATCGCATTTTCCCGGCGCCAGCCGGCGCCGGCAATCCGGCGCAAGCAACGATCCAGCATTACATGGCCGTTCTGCCGTTCCGCGTCAACGGAGACGAGCAGGACGCCAAGTACATCGCCGACGGGGTCGTGGATTCGTTGTCGGCCAAGCTCGCGGGCCTGAAAAATGTATATGTCGCGCCATCCAACGCGGTGACCTCGGCAGCCAAGCAGGCGGATCCTCAGAAACTCGCGCGCACGCTCGGTGTTAAGTTGCTGCTGCGAGGCACGGTAACGACCGGCGCGAAAGATGCGATTGCTATTACCGTCACCCTCGACGATACGGCCAATAAAGGACAAAACCTCCTGCACCAGGATTTCACCGGGGTACGCCAGGACTTGTTGACGCTCGAGGACCAGATTTTCAATAAACTGGTCAGCACGCTCGCCATCAAGGAAAGTAACGAGGAGATGGTACGCAGCACCGCCCGGCCAACGGAAAATATCGGCGCTTACGAACTCTACCTGAAGGGCCGGAACGTCTGGCGTTCCGCGCAGAACCCTAAAGATCTAGACAATGCGATTTCCCTGTTCAATCAAGCCATTAAAGTCGATCCGCGGTTCGCCCTCGCCTATGCAGGGCTGGCCGATGCCGAACGGAGGATGTGGGACCAGACCAAAGACGCAGTTTGGACCCAACGCGCCCTAGGTGCCGCGCAACAAGCGCAGTCGCTCAACGATAACTTGCCGGAGGTGCATTTCACGCTCGGCAGCATCTACACAGCAACTGGCCGAACGGCTGAAGCGGTCGCGGAGTTGCAGCGTGCTTTGCAACTGGCGCCCAACTCCGACGAATCGCTCCGGCGGCTAGGTACCGCTTATTTGAACGCGAATCAGCCCCAGGAAGCAATCGCCGCCTATACCAAGGCCACTGAGGTAAATCCGTACCTTTGGACGAACTTCAATCAGCTGGGAGTTGGCTATTTCAGGCTCGGGCAGAACGACCGTGCGCTGCAAGAATTCAAACGCGTTTCGGAGTTGGCTCCCGACCGCTCGGAAGGTTGGGCTAACACCGGTGCAGTTTATTACCAGCAGGGGAAATGGAACGAATGTATTCCCATGTTTCAGAAGGCGATTCAGCTGCAGCCGAATGCCACCTCCTTCTACAATCTTGGAACCACTTACCTCTATCTTGGCCGTTACACTGAGGCCGCTCAAGCCTTCGCGCAAGCAGTATCGATGGTCGAGAACAATGCCCGATTCCGCATCAACCTTGCCGACGCTTATCGCTGGTCCGGACAACAGGCCAAAGCTGCGGCCACCTACGAAGAGGCGATCACGCTGGCATACAAGAGCATTCAGGTCAATCCGCAGAACTCGGAAGCTTTGGGCTACCTCGCGATTTGTTACGCCAAGAAAGGTGACGCCAGACAGGCGGCCAGCTTCATCGCTCGAGCGCGCGCGATCAATCGCGAAAGCAACGAGTTGATGTACGAAGAGGCAATCGTTCATGCCCTCGCGGGACAAACCAAAGCAGCTTTGGCCAGCCTGCAGGAGGCGCTCCAAAAGGGCTATCCCCTCAAACAGGCGGAGGGGGATCCGGAACTAAAGCAGATCCGCGAATTGCCAGAGTTTGGCCAAGTCACCGCCTCATTGTCCAACAAATCAGCGAAGTGATGCGGCAACAGTAGTAGTACTGTCGGGGTGGTACTGATGGTATTTTCGTATTCATGAAGCTGCACTAAATCGGTGTAAAATCAATGAACCTGTTAATTACAGCTGGGAGGATTTTTTGATGCTTCGCTATTGTTTGCTCATCGCCGTTGTTTGCCTGTTTGCATTTCCCGGCGTTGGGCTGGCGATCGGCATTGATGTGATCGGTGGTGATCCCTGTCAGCTTGTGACGCTGAGTCAAGTTCAGGCGAGTGGCAACGTCGATGCGAATGGCAATGCCTGTTTCGACTTGGCAAACCAAGCCAACGGCATCATCACTAGCCTGATGTTCCAGGTGACTATCAACCCGGGGCTCGATCCCAACGGGAATCTCATCAAAGACGCTCCGTTCACCTGCGGTCAAGGAGGCGCCGGCTATTTCCTGAACTGTAACATCACGTACAACTCATCGAATGGCGTTTTAGATTTTATGTTTTCTGGCGTTAACCGGGCGGATCGTGATGAAGGATGCCCGAGCCCGGACTGCGAAATCAATGAACAGGAAGGTATTCCGCCTGGAGGTCTGTTCCATATAGATCTAACAGGCTGGATTGCGACTGCCACAGTAAACGATCCGCAACAAATCTTCCCGAATAACCAGTTGCCGGAGTTCACCAACACCGAGACGATTCCGGAACCGTCTACTGTGTACAGTTCAATAATTGGTTTTTTGCTCCTGGCGGGCATCGTGGAACTTCGGCGCCGCAAGCGTGCAGCCTGACTCAGAGCGCCGGCAGTCTGGCGCTAACGTCTTTCAGCTCGTCCTGAAGTCGTGCTTCGTTCCACGATAACTTTGCGGCCAGCGCGCACGCATCCGGCATAAGCTCTTGACGTTCCCCACGCCGCTCGTATCCCAAATACGTGGATATGAACAGGTAGTCGCGCAAATGCTGCTCCATCATCTCTCCGGGAGCGCGCGGAATTTCGGGAAACGGTGTCTCGCGAGTCCGGTGAATTTGCGCAAGTTCCGGCGCGATTTCCTGGCACACCAGATCGGCAGCCTCTTCGCTCATCAGCCGGTAGGTAGTATATTTTCCTCCCGCAATGTGCAGGACCCCGTCCGATGAATTCCAGATCTTGTGATCCCGGCTCGTCGCGGTAGCTGATTGCCCGCCGGTCCGAATTAGCGGGCGTAAGGAGCTAAAGGCGGAGACGGGGTTAATATTTTCTGCTTCTGGAAAAAGCTTGTGCACAATGGCCAGTAGGTACTCGATTTCCTTTTCTGTGATGTGCACTCGATCAGGCGAGCCGTGGTGGTCCTTGTCCGTCGTTCCCACCAGCGTAAGCTGCCTCCGGCTGCCCCAGGGAATGAAGAAGATGATGCGGCCGTCCGGCTCGAAATGTGCAACGGCGTGATCCCCTGCCGTAACACGCGGAACCACAATGTGCGATCCGCGCACCAGCCGGAGCGAAGTTCCGTCCATCCATGCGCCTCGCGTGTCTACAATCTTTCGGGTTTGCAACTCGAAAGGCTCGCCGGTGAGGGTATCCCGGCAGGAAACTCGCCAGAAGTTGTCCCGACCCGCCTGCCAGCTTTCCGCCAGAACGTAGTTGGCTGCGAAGCCGCCATGCGCGATGGCGTCCAGAACATTTTCCACCACAAACTGCGCGGAACGGACCGCGCCGTCATAGAACAGCGCGGCGGATGTTAGCCCGTTGCGGCTCAATGCCGGCTCCATCCGTGCGACCTCGTCCGGGGAAATCGTTCTGTGACGTGCAATCGCGCGCGATCCTGCGAGCATATCGTATAGCCACAAGCCGGTGCCGTACACCAATCGCGACTTTACACCGTACATGGGCAGCAGGAATTGGAGCGGTTGGACAAAATGCGGCGCAATGCGAAGCAGAATGGAGCGCTCGCGCAAGGATTCGCGCACCAGGTGAAACTGCAGGTATTTCAGGTAGCGCAGGCCGCCGTGAATAAGCTGGGAGTTCTTTCCGCTGGTGCCAGACGCGAAATGGCCCTTTTCGACCAGCCCTACCCGGAGCGAACTGCCTGAAGAGTCAGCGCGGAGCGCCAGATCTCTTAATACGCCAGCGCCATTGATGCCCCCTCCCACGATCAAGACATCCACCGGCGCCGCTGTCAGGCGTTGAATCTGCTCCTGTCGAAGATCAGGCACTCACTAAACAGCTTAAGCCACGGCCCAAAAAACTTGTCGCGCACGCACCCTGCCGGACGGCGGGCGCATGCGCGACGAATGTGTCAGAGCTAAGGGCCAGCTTAGCTGGTGGACTTGTCGGAGCCTTTCTTCTTGCCCTTCTTGCCCTTCTTTTCGGACTTCTTCATGGTGTCCTTGCCGGCGTCGTCGCCGAACAGCGCGGTCGTGCCCACGATCAGGGACAAGCCGAGCATCATTGCCATAATTTTCTTCATTGAGATCTCCTTGAGTGTGTAGAAGCTATACGTTAACTTCCGTGTCCATGATTCCAGTTGGACATGAAAGTCGGCTTAAGCGGGTATTAAAATAGCTTCATTCACGATGCCGGAATTCGCGCACTCTCGACTCCCGTTCACGCGTTCGCCAACGGACCGGCCGCGTTGCGTATGTTGTTGTTTGTACACCATTTGTTCCACCGGACCCGCCGCTGATCTGGGTATCGCCTCGCGCTCGGCGCGTATCATGCAATTGAGATGAAAAAGGAGCAAGTTACGCGCCGCCTAGCCAAGGAGACCCACATTCCGACAGCCGCTGCAGCCGACCAGGTGGACCGAATCGTCAGCGAACTGCTGGCCAAGGTCCGCCGCGGGCAGTCCGTTTCCCTGCCGGGGCTGGGGACTTTTCAAGGCGGTACACAGAAGGAATTTCAGTTCGAACCCGAGACGCCGGGCCATCAGGAGCGTAGCGTACCGGGCAAGGGGCAAGAGTGAAGCCCCCTCGCTCGCATGAAACAGCGGCGCGCCATCTCGCCCGGATTGTCCGGGATGCGCTCGAAAGCGGCGCCGCTGTCGAAATCGACGGGCTCGGTACGTTCTTGCCAGGCGAAAACCGCGGGTTTCGATTCGTCGCTCAGAACAGCCCGCGCATTTTCATCGCCTATGTGGAAGAGGATCTCCCGTCCGCAAGGAAGCTTTACGCGGCGTTTGAGTCGCGAGGGTTCCGCCCCTGGCTCGATAAAAAAAAACTTATGCCGGGACAGAACTGGCCGCGCGCCATTGAAGATGCGATTCGAACTTCAGACTTTTTTGTGGCGTGCTTTTCCAGACGCTCCACCACAAAGCGCGGCAGCTTCCACAGTGAACTGCGGTATGCGCTGACCTGCGCCGCAAGGGTGCCGCTGGACGAGATTTTCTTCATTCCAGTGCGATTCCAAGACTGTCTTGTGCCGGTCTCCATAACCAAGAGCATCCAGTATGTGGACATGTTCCCTGATTGGGAGACCGGCCTAAACAAGATTTTAGCGATCGTAGCGCGGCAGGAGGCAAACCGGCAGAAGAAGTTGTTGCCGCTGGCGGGATAATTACCGGGCCCTTATTGAGCCGTGTTTTCGTCCCCCCACATGAGCGCGACGCGATCGCGGTCGGCGTCATTGCGATCGTCGCGATAGGGCTGGCCGGTTCCGCTCCAAACTTGCGATCCTGGCGCAGGCCAGCTAAGCACCAGCATGTTCGTGAGAAAGCTGTCGTCTTTTGGCTTGGCATCCATCAGCCAAGCCCCGCCGAATGCGTCGCGAAAGGAGGCGAGCATGTTTCGGGCAAAGGCCGACCGCAGGCCGCGGTCCACCACCGCATTCACCACGGTACGATCCGAGATCGCGCGAACGTCGCGGAAAAACTCGGCGGTAACGAGCTCATCCGGGATGCCCTTGCCGAAATATGTATCTACAAAAGAGAAACCGTAGCGCCGGCCGTCTCGAGCAAGCTTGCGGACCGCGTAGCGGGCCGATAGAGGCACGAAACGAATCTTGCCGGATAAAGCCGCGTTGAGAAAGTGCCGTTCGGCGATGCCCTTAACCGCCGGGTCGACGTCGATAGCATCGACATGCTCAATTCCAGGGAGAGCAGCAACGTCGCGCGGGAAAGTGAATCCGGCCGAACCAATCACGAGCACGCTCGCTGCACCGGTTTCGGCCAGAAGATGTTCAGCTGCGATAGTGTAAGCGAACGAAGTCTGGCCCGTATCGGCGAAAATTCCGGAGGCTCCGCCGCCGCCCATTATCAGGACACGCTCGGTTCTGCCGTTGGCCTGTTTCTCGTCGACAACGCGAATGGTTTGGTAGGCGCTGTCAAAAGAAAACAGGTCGCCGGATGAAGATGTCAGCGCGTGAATGCCGATGCCGATCCACACGGCCATGGCACCGAGCGCCAGCGCGCGAATCGCGTCTGCACGGCTCGCTACCATCATTGCGGCGGCTACTGCCAATACGGCACACACCAGATAACTGGATCGGGCCACACCCAGCCAAGGAAATAAGTACACTGGCGTAAAAACTCCGCCGGCGACCGATCCTAAGGTCGAAAAAAACAGCACCTTGCCCGACGCTCGACCAGCGTGGCCGTCACCGCCGGTCACCTCGGCGAGCATGGGAACGGTTTGGGAGGCAAAATAAATCGGCGGCAGGTACAAAAGTGTCGCAGTGATTCCGATGGACACTGGAAGATTTAAGAAATCCAGCAGGCGGTCGAGCAGCCTGGCTTCGAATGGGAACGCAACCGCGGCATAGAGCGCGGTTGCTAAGAGGAGATTCCGGCCCAAAACTTTGCGCGTCCTGGCGCTCTCCCATCGGGCCGAAAGCTCGCCTCCGCGCCAGTATCCCGCGCTGAGCGCTAGCAGCACGACCCCCAGCATCACGCCGGTTAGAATAATGCTCGATCCGACTACAGGCACCGCCAGACGAATCGCGATGACCTCCACAGCGAGCGTAGAGAATCCTTCGAGTAATGCTACGGCCCACGGGATCACTGCTCGAGGCTGGAATGCTTGCACAGCTTCTATTCTGGCGTGTTCTCACCACGAGATGACACGCGAGCTAGTGCTTGGAAACTATCTTTTTCTTGATGGAGGTCGCATTCTTGGCGTCGGGCGCAAGCTCGAGATATTTTTCGTACGCATCGGACGCGGCTTGCTTGTCGCCCATCTTTTCCTCGGCATCGCCCAATCTTAGGAACGCTTCGGCATAGGAGGGGTTGTAGCGCGTGGCCTCGCGGAACCGGCTCAAGGCGGCCTTGTATTTCCCTTGCCTAAAGTAAAAATTCCCCACTTTGAGATCGTTTTCGGCTTCAAGAGGGTTGAACGGATACTCCCGCGGCTTCAGAGTCTCGTCCTCTTCCGGAGGAGCTTGCTCTTGGACTTTGGGTTGATCGGGCGTCTTGTTCTTGGGAGCTTTGTCTTGCTGGGCGCAGAGTCCGCCAGCTACGACCAATGCCCACAGCGCGCTTCGTCGTACCACGCTCTTAGTATATCGAGAGCAACCCAGCGCGCGACGGCGATTAAAGGCGATTAAAGGCCGAGCAGGCGCGCCGCGTTGCGTCCCAAGATGGCAGCTTTATCCGAATCGCTGATGCGCAGAGCCTGAATACTTTCCAGCATCTTGGGAATGCTCCCGATCTGGTGCGGATAATCGCTGCCGGCAAGAATGTGCTCCGCGCCCGCGAAAGCGATCGCCAATTCAATGGCGCGCGGATTGAAGTTAACCGTGTCGTAGTAGAAATGCTTGAGATACTCGCTGGGAGGTTTGCTGATATTTGTGCGGCAATCGGCGAACGCATGGAAGCCGCGGTCCAGCCGTTCCACCAGGTACGGAATCGTGCCGCCCAAGTGGCACAATGTCCAGCGAATCCGAGGGAACCGCTCCGCAACACCGGCAAACCCATCCGCATGTGCAGGAGATCCGCCGCGCCACGTACCCAGCGAAACTGGAGCGCGACACACACGAGCTCAAAGCGAAACTGGAAGCCGAGGAGACCGAAGACGTATGATCGAAGATATGGCGCAAGTCCACATCAGCGAAGCCGAGCTGGCGCGCGACCTCCACGCCGTGCTCGAGAAAGTGCGGCAAGGAGCCGAAGTTGTGGTCGAGCGCAATCACCAGCCGCTGGCTGTGCTGCGCGCGGCCGAACCGAAACGGCGGACCATCTCGGAGTGCATCGCACTGGCTGAAGAACGCGAAAAGGAACGGGGCTACGCCGTCACGCTCGATCCGGAGTTCGCGGCCGAGGTCGAGCAGATGGTTCGTAACCGGAAGCCTTGGAATCCGTCTTCGTGGGACTGATTCTCGATACGAGCGTTATCGTCAGAGCGGAGCGGCGAGGCCACAGCGTGGCCCAGATCCTGGCGCAGATCCGCGAAAACCATGGAGAGACCGAGATCGGTATTTCAGTGGTGACCCTCGCTGAACTGACGCACGGCGTCCACCGCTGCAAAACTGAGGTGCAAAGACAGCGTAGCCAGGCTTTCGTCGACGATGTGCTGGCAACGTTCACAGTTTATCCAGTGACCGCTGAAATCGCCCAACGCGTGGGCATCATCTCAGGCCAAGCAGCGGAGCGCCGCATTACGCTGCCATTCGAAGATCTGCTGATCGGTGCGACCGCTCTGCAGCTTAGCTTCGAACTGGCGACGCACAATGCTCGCGACTTCGAGAGGATTCCGGATCTGATCGTCAGAGAGCTCTGAGGAAACCAAGGAAGTGACCGCGCTCCCGCGCGTCTCGGTCAGCCTCCCTCGCGTTCGGCCATCACAGCGTTGACGCTCGCGAGGCTCGCTCGCCTCGGCCCCCCGCGCGTCACGGGGAAAGCCCCACCCGCCCGGCACAAATCGCGCCGCCTGGCTCGCCCTATTGCGCCGGGGCGGAAGATGGCGGCGGTTCCGTGGCCGGCTCGGCGTTCCCGCGATGGCAGGTGTAGCATGTCACGTGAACCTTGCCGTCGGGAAACTTGGCGTTAATCTCGCGCATCATCGTGATCATGTGCCGCGCGACTTCCTTTTTCGGATTTTCATCGCTGTCGAATGCGCCTTGCACGTGGCAGTAGTTGCACTGCACACCGAGTGCGGTGCGAAACGCGCCCATCATCGGACGTATATCCGACGGCTGCAAAAGTTTCAAATTCTTGGGCGCGGGCGGCTGCTTTTTCGGCGCATCTTGCGCCTGTAGACAGAACAGGGAAACCCCAACCACAAACGGTAGCAGTAAACGCATAGGGTGATAATACACAACCGCGTAGCTGCTGTCCACTTAGGAATTTAAGGCCCGGAGTTTACTGCCGTCACTTACTTCGCCAGCTCAAAATTTAGAGCGACCTGGGTAACGTCTTCCACCGCATCGCCATTGCGCGTGGCGGGCAGAAATATCCACTGCTCGACCGCCTCCCGCGCCGCTTGCACCAGCAGAGGCGGACCACTGACCAGTTCCAGCGCTTCCACCGCGCCATCGCGCCCAATCGTCGCTCGAAAACGCACAGTGCCCTGGACCAGCGTAATCCGCGCCATCTCGGGATAAACCGGCTTCACCTTCCGGATCGCGCGCGATGATTCAAACGCCACCGCCTCCATCGCCTCCGGCCCCTCACTCCATGACACGGGCCTACGCTCCGGCATCCGGACGCCTGGTTCATCCGCCGTACGGACTTCCGGCAGCCCAGCATGCGCAGTTTTAACCGAATAGCTCGCGCGGCTTGCGGGCGGCGCCGTTCGGGCCCGAGTCCGGTGCTCGCGTACGGGTCCCCTTACCTCGGGTGCTGCACTCTCCACCGGTCGCGTTGTTGGAGGACGACTGGGCAGCGGTGCGGTTTGAATTCGTTTCTCCACCGGCGCGCTCGGAATCAACATAATAACCGCAATCCCAGCCGCCAGCGCTCCTCCGGCTATCGCGAAAACTCGCGGCTTCCGGCTTCGCCTCTGCGGCGTGCCCTCCGTCTGGGCCGCCTCGATTTGAAGCGGAGCCGGAGTCCGGATCGGAGTACGAGCCGCAAGGATCTCCGCCGCTTGTCTCCGCCTGGGCAACGGCCGGTACATCTTTGGCACCACCATCGACCAGGTGATGTTCGGGTCGTGGCCTGCCGGCGGCCGTGGTGCTAAGTTCTGGGCGGAAATGCTTCGGACAGCGGGCGGACCGGTCGGGGAAGGTTCAAGTTCCGGCATTACCTGTCCGCCAGTATAAAACATTCGCGCTCATGTTTGTTTAGACGCTGCGAGGGACTGGCCACCCCGTGGCAGTACCGCCATCGATGCGCGCTCGATAACCCTGGCCTTGGAAGGCGCTATCTCGGCCAGTGACCGCCGCCGGGCGGCGATTTCTCCCGCACTCCCAGCCGCTTGCAGGCTACTCGATTCATTTCCCGCAAATCCAGATGCTACTCTGAGCCCGATGAAGCACCCGTCCGCGTCCATCTGTGGCTCCCCAGGCCAATCGGTAAAATTTGATTAAAATTTTCCCAACGCTCCGGGAAAAATCGCAGGATGCGTCAAAACGGTGCCGATATTTCGGCACTTGGCTTAGCGCGTCAACAAAAAATTCTGCTCGCCCGTATCGCACCCGGCCGTTTCTCGCTCAGCACCCGCCGGTGTCTTCCCTCCCAAAGACCGCGCGCTCATACCAGCTAAACCACCGGCGACGAAGACAGCGCGGGCCGCAAGCCACGGCGTATACTGAATTTCGCGGAAAGAAAGGAATTTCTCGTGCGAAAAGCGATCCCGTTGCTACTGCTGTGCGCCCTGACCGCCGCTTCCCAGACCAGTTCGCCCCAAGATAAACAAGCCCGCGACACCCTGGACAAAGCCCTTCAGGACAAGAACCCCGATACCCGCCGCCAGGCCGTGATTGCCCTGAGTTTAGCCGGTTCCGTCGACCCTTATCCGTCCGACCTCCAGTCCATGCTGAGCGACAAAGACGTCGAGGTCCGTCTGGCCGCTATCTCCAGCCTCGTAGACCTGAACAACGGCAATCGCACCATGCTGTCCCTGCACGCTGCTTTGAACGACTCCGTTCCTGAAGTCAGCTTCGCCGCCGCCCGAGCCCTCTACACACTCAGCAACCCCGACGGTAAAGCGGCGTTGTTGTCGGTTCTGGCGGGCGATGCGAAAACGTCCTCGGGCTTTCTCACGAAACAGAAGCGCGACGCTTTGCGCATGATGCATACGCCCAAAACGATGTTTCTGTTCGCGATCAAGGAAGGAGCGGGTCTCGCGCCGGTGCCCGGACTCGGTACCGGTGTCTCATCTATGCAGGCTTTGCTGTCCGACCCCGGCACCTCCGGCCGCGCGACGGCCGCGCTACTGCTCGGCAAGGAAAAAGACCAGCAGACCATCGATGCTCTCCGCGAGGCCCTCAGTGATAAGGACTGGTCCGTCCGCGCCGCCTCCATACACTCGCTGGCGCTCCACGACGATCCGGCGCGTCAGGCGGACATCGCGCCCTTAATCGATGACAAGAACGAACCAGTGCGTCTTCGCGCAGCCGCCGCCTATTTAAGACTCGAAGCAGTCAAGAACCGCCCGCCCGCTACACCGGCCCGCAAGCCCCGGGCACGCACGAGCGCCAAGCCGGCGCCGAAGAAAACATAAACGCCGGTCTCTGTCTCCTGATACTATTCGCACATGGCCATTTGTAAAACTGCGGCGCTCACCCTGCTCTGTGCATCCTCGGCGCTGGTAGCTCAGAACCCCCAGGAAACCCGGCGCAAGCAGCTGGCCTACACGCGTGAGCGCTATACGAAATACGAATACAAAATCCCGATGCGCGATGGCGTGAAGCTTTTCGCCTCTGCCTACGTCCCGAAAGACGCCTCGCAGCAATATCCGATCCTGATGCAGCGCACGCCCTACTCCGTCGCCCCTTACGGCATCGACAACTACCGGCCCGTGATTGGGCCGTCCGAATCCGCCGAAAAAGAGGGCTTCATTTTCGTTTACGCGGACGTCCGCGGGCGCTACATGTCCGAAGGCGTATTCGTCGACATCCCACCGCACACCGCCGGTATCAACGATCGCACCGATCCGGACGAGAGCACCGATACCTACGACACCATTGACTGGCTGATCAAGCACGTCCCCAACAACAACGGCCGCGTCGGTATTTGGGGCATATCGTACCCCGGCTTCTTCGCCGCGCATAGCTTGATCAACGCGCATCCCGCGCTCAAAGCCGTTTCGCCTCAGGCGCCCATGGGCGACGTCGGCAATGGCGACGACGCGTACCACAACGGCGCGTTTTATCTGGCCGCGAATTTCCGCTTCTATGCCGAGTTCATGCCGCGCAAACCCGAGCCGGAGCGCCCCCAGCGCGCCCTCCCCTTCGATCCCGGCACTTCCGACGCCTACGAATTTTTCCTGCGCATGGGCCCGCTCTCGAATGCCAACGAAAAATATCTGAAGCACAAGAATGTCTATTGGGACGAGAACATCCAACACGACACCTATGACCAGTTCTGGCAGGCCCGAGCGCTGGCCCCGCACATGAAGGACATTCAGGCCGCTGTCCTGTGGGTTGGCGGCTGGTTCGATGCCGAGGATTTGTCCGGTCCCTTGAAGCTGTTTAACGCCCTGGAAAAGAACCGGCCTGCTGCCCCCGACACGCTGGTCATGGGTCCGTGGCGGCACGGCGGATGGTCCGCCGACGCCGGTGACGCGCTCGGCAATCTGAACTTCGACACTAAAACCGGCGAATTTTTCCGCGACAACATCGAGCTGCCTTTCTTCGTTCAAAATCTCAAGGGGAAGGGCAATGGCCTGAAAGCCGCAGCCGACGCCCCGGTTCCCAAAGCCTATCTCTTCGAGACCGGCCGCAACGAATGGCATCGCTTCGATTCGTGGCCGCCTAAGAATGTCACCGCCCGCGCTCTCTACCTCGACACCGGTGGCGCCCTCTCTTTCAACCAGCCCTCCGGGGCCGGATTCGATGAGTACCTGAGCGATCCCAACAAGCCCGTGCCTTCAGTCGGCGAGATCGCGCCCGGATTCGGTATGCCCGCCGACTACATGACCTTCGACCAGCGTTTCGCCTCGACACGCCCAGACGTACTCACTTATGAGACCGAGCCGCTCGATCGCGATGTGACAGTCGCCGGCCCGATCACGCCCACGCTGCGCGTATCCACTAGCGGTACGGATTCGGATTTCGTCGTCAAATTGATCGACGTTTATCCCAACGATTATCCGGATCCCGACCCGAATCCCAAAGGTATCCGCCGCGGCGGTTATCAGCAGCTTGTGCGCGGGGAGCCGTTCCGCGGCAAGTTCCGCAACAGCATGTCTAAGCCTGAGCCGTTCGCGCCCGGCAAGCCGGAGAAAATCGAATTTTGGATGCCGGACGTCTTGCACACCTTCCGTACCGGCCATCGCATCATGGTGCAGATCCAAAGTTCCTGGTTCCCGCTGGTGGATCGCAACCCGCAGCAGTTCCTGGATATTCCGAACGCCAAGCCATCCGATTTCAAGAAAGCAACCGAACGCGTCTACCGCGGCGGCGCCGATGGCTCGCGTTTAAACGTGCTTGTGTTGGAGTAGCCCGGCTGCGGATCGCATCCCTCGCCGGCAAGAAGCGCGCGTGCCAGGCCGGCGCCGTTTAGAAATCCGTTGGAAGTTTGGTCTCGGTGCCTGTGTAGGCCCGCCAGGTCGGATATTCGGTGGGCGGCAGGATCGTGATATGCGGCTTCAGCACGATCAACGTCTGTCCGTTGTCGCGTGTCACGGTGTTGCTTCGCAACAACGGAACCAGGCTGAGCACTGGAAGGCCAGTGATGGTCTTCGCTTCCGAAGCTGTCATCAGGCCGGCCAGCACCGCCCACTGGCCATCCGTGATCCGCACCTTCGACTCGTACTTCTTGTTTGAGATCACGGGAATTCCATTCACCGAGGCCGAGCCGAGCAGCTTAAATTCGGTGCTGACATCCAGCGTCACGTCGTCGGCGCCATGCACGTGCGGGGTCACTTTCATCACGAAACCCAGATCTTCGAAATTGAACGTCGGAGGTGGCGCAAAAATGCCAGTTCCGTTTGTTCCGCTATTGATCGCACCGACGCTGAACGTCACTTGAACCGTCTGTGTCGCGCCTCCTACAGATACCGTCAGATAGCCGGTGTAGTTTTGCGCGGCCAGATTCGCAGGATTGCCGGTTAGCGTGAACGTTACGGGCGTGTTTGGTGAGACGGTTGCGGGATTGCCTGAAATGGAAAGGCCGGAGCCACTCACATTCGCGGTCAAGGCTCCCGCGATGGCGCTGGTGACTGTAATCGTTTGGGTCACCGCCTGTCCGCCCAGAGGAGCATTCAAGGTGATCGGGTTGGGCGAGACCGTCAGGCCTGTTGCCGTCCCTCCATTCACGCTCAGGTTGACGTTCAGGTAAGTTATCGATCCGTCCGGCGCGGTGAGTTGCACCGTGCCGGTGTAGTTCCCCGTGCTAAGCTGCGCCAACGTAGAACTCGGCGAGACAGTCAAAGTCGCTGGCAATGTACTGCTAATTGAGGTCTGGCCGTTCACCAGCAACCAGTCGTTGGCGCTCGCCGCCGTGGCCGTAAACCTCGTTGCGGTGGAACTCGACACGGTGACCGTCGTGGCCGCCGGCAAAACACCGCCCGTGGTGTACGTCCATGGAATGGACGAGCCGCTGAGCTGTAAACTGCCGGTCGAGACGACATTGAAGCTCACTGGGATTTCTTGAGTTAAGCCGTCCACAGTGATGCTGAGAATGCCTGGATAATTCTGCGCAGAAAGGCCGGCCGGATTGCCCAACACGGTTACGGTAGCGGGCGAGTTGGGTCCTGCCGTAGTCTGCGCAATCGACAACGACAGGCCGGTTCCGGCTACGTTGGCCGAGAGCGTTCCGGCGATGGCGGGCGTTACGGTAACGGGCTGCTGTACCTCTAATCCGCCGGCCGAGCCCGTAAGTGTGATCGTGCCTGGCGAAACGGACAAACTTGCGGCTCCGCCATTCACTGTCAGGTTCACGTTCAGATAAGCAACCGATCCATCCGAACCGTTGATCTGAATCGTCGCGAGATAGGAACCTGTTCCGAGCGATGTCAAGTTCGGACCAGGTGAGATGGTCAAGGTCGTTGGCAGAGTGCCCGAAGCAGCCGCCTGGCCGTTCAGCAGCACCCAGGGACTCGAACTTTGCACGGTGGCGGTGTAATCGATGGTTCCCGCCGTGCTGGTCAAGGTGATGTCGGAGGCGACCGGCAGCGCGCCTCCGCTCGCGTAAGTCCAGGTCAGGGTTGTCTGTCCGAGTTGCAGCGTTCCTGCCCCAATGCCGGGATTTCCGCCCGGGTTTGTGCCGCCGCCTCCCTGAGAAGATCCGCCGCCGAGCGATGATGTTCCCGCGCCCAGATAGCTGTTCGTCACGATTGGGTACCGGTCGCCGATGTGCATCGAAGCGGGCTGCCCGTCCAAAGCCACCAGTTCCGATTGAAGTACAGTCTGGCTATTGGACTTGGCCGCGGTCGCGAACAGCCGCGCGCTGGTAACACCCAACCCGATCACGCTGGCGCCGCCGCCGAACGCCAGAAACGTGTTAAAGCCCGAAGGAATGAAATTCATCAAGTTCGATTTGTTCGGGAAATTTACTAACGGGAACGCGGTCTGCGGCGAAATGCCGTAGCTCAGCGACGAGGAGAGATCAGTGGTCAGTATCTCCACCTCGATGGAAACCTGCGCGCGCGAACGTAGCAGGTCGTGCAGTACTTTTTCCGCCAGGCGAACCTTCTGAACGCGGTCCCGCACCAGGATCAGCTTGCGCTGGTTGTCCACCATGACGCGCTGCATGTCCAATACGCCTCGGACGCTGGTAGCGATCTCCTGGAGTTCTTGCACGCTTTCGACCTCGGGAAATGGCACGACCGCGGTTGCGTTCCGCTCGAACTCGGCACGCTTCTGGGTGGTGTCGTTGGCTACGAAGATCAGATCTTCGGTTACCGGCGAAATGAAGGAGTTGGTGGCGGCCTCTAGCGCGCGGAGCGTTTCGCGATAATCCGCATCGTTGAGCTGGAACCGCAGGGCGGAAGTTGGTTGGTACTGCGTATCGAAGATGATCCCCAGGTGCAGGGCCGCGGCAACTTGCTCCCACAGCGACTTGGAATCGCCGCGGAAGTCGTCATCGCGCCGGCCGGGCGTGGCTTTGAGTTCGGCGGGTGGCAGAGGCTTACGCGCTTCGGCCAGTTCCTGATCGGTGATGTGGCCGAAAACCGCAGGATCGAGTTTTACCGCGCCAAGATCGTCGCCGCGCTTGGCTTCGGGAACTCCGAGCAGCCCGGCTTCGGGGCGAAGCGCTTGCACGCGCGACCAGTACTTGAGATTGCCGGGATCGGCGGCGGCAGCCTGAGAATACAACAGGTATGCCCGCGCCGGATCGCCCGCGCGCTCGGCTTTCTGGCCCTGTTCGAAGAGCATCTCGGCCTGACTAGCGGCAAAGGCGAGCGTGGCCGCGGCCACAAAAAGGATAAGAGGGCGAAGCTTCACACGAATACTAAAAGTAGTGACGACGGCGCATGCGTTGCCGTGTATAAACCATCGGTTGAAAACGGCCGATAAGGAGAGGGAGAAAGAACTAATTGATGGCCGCCACACCCGCTTCCACGCGTCCGAGTTTCCGGCCTGCTGCGCCGCAAACCTTTGAGGAATTAGGTATTTCGCAGTCGTTAGTGCTCGATCTGGTGCTCCGGCGCATGTTGCTGGAAGGTTTTAGCAATCTGCAAAACCTCAGCCATAGCCTGCGCCTGTCGCTGCCCATCCTGACCGTCGTTTTCAATCACATGCGGCAGCAGCAAATGGTGGAAGTTAAGGGGATGCTGGGCAACGACTATCACTTCACGTTGTCGCAAGCCGGCAAAACGCTGGCAGCCGAGCGATTCCAGATCACACAGTACGCGGGCGCGGCACCGGTCTCGCTCAAGGATTACCACGCGGCCACCAAAACACAGGCCGCGCAAGTGCGAGTCGATCGCAAGTTGCTCAAAGCAGCTTTTTCGGACTTGGTTGTGCCGGACGGTCTGCTGGACCAGTTAGGTCCGGCTTTGATTTCTCAAAACTCGATTTTCATCTACGGCCCAACCGGGAATGGCAAAACCAGTCTGGCGGAGCGCATGTTGCGCGTCTACCAAGACGCGATTCTGCTGCCGTTCGCGGTGGAAGTGGACTCGCAAATCATCAGTTTGTATGACCCGGTGGTGCATCAAAAGTTGGAGCTGGACGATCCAGACATGGATCCGCGCTGGGTGCTTTGCAAGCGGCCTTGCATTGTTGTAGGCGGCGAGCTGATCCCGAGCATGCTCGAGCTGCGTCTGGACGAAGCTTCCGGAATTTACGCCGCGCCGCTACAGATGAAGGCCAACAATGGCATTTTCATCATCGATGACTTCGGCCGGCAGCTCATGTCGCCGCGCGATTTGCTGAATCGCTGGATCGTTCCGCTGGATCGGCGAGTGGACTATCTCATGCTGCGCTACGGCGTGAAATTCCAGATCCCGTTCGAGCTGATGGTGGTGTTTTCCACGAACCTCGAGCCCAGCGATCTTGCCGACGAAGCGTTCCTGCGCCGTATTCACAACAAGATTTACGTTGAGGCTGTCGACGACAAGGTCTTCGACCAGATTTTCCACAGGGTGGTGGGTAAAACCAATATTCCTCACGAGCCCGACAGCTCCGAGTATTTGCGCAAGCTATGTTTGCGCGATGGCCGCACCGAACTGCGCGCCTGTTATCCGAGCGACATCTGCAACATCCTGGTGTCTATCGGAAAATATGAGGGCCGTGCGCCGTATATGAGCAAAACCGAGCTGGAGCGCGCCGCCACTCTCTATTTCGCCAAATCGTAACAGCGCAAACGCAGAGCAGCGTGCTTGACGCGGCCAGAGGTAACGCTGATGCCAACGGCTAATCGCATCTACGTCCGCAGCGCTTAGGACCGTCGGTTGATCGCGAGCTGTTCGTACATGAGCAGCAGCGGTGCCGTGCCGGAGGGCTTGCGCGCGTCTTGGGCCGAAACACCTGGGCCGAAACATTTGCGCCACCGGCTCGTCGCGTGTAGAATCGTGTGGAAAGGAATCAGTCTCCCATGCGATTGGCCCTCCTGGCGCTAATGGCCGCCGGCGCGTTCGCGCAAACGCCTTCCTCTTCAGGCGATGCTTCGCCGCTGGACTACGAATTTTTCAAAACCAAGGTTCAACCCATTTTTCTGGCCAAGCGCCCCGGCCATGCGCGCTGCTACGTGTGCCACTCGACCGGGACTCCGTTCCGGCTGCAGCGCCTTTCGCCCGGCGCGACTAGCTGGGACGACGAGCAATCGCGCAAGAATTTCCGCGCGTCGTCCGCCATGGTGAATACCAGCGAACCCGAACAGAGCCTGCTTCTGCGCGAGCCGTTAGCCGAATCGGCGGGCGGCAATCATTTTCATCCCGGCGGCAAGCACTGGGAATCGAAAGATGCGCCCGAGTGGAAAATTCTGGACGAATGGGCGCACGGCCAAAAACTGAGCGCAGCGTCTAAATAGGCTCAGCCGCCGGAGCGGCGCGGCAACGTCTACGGAAAGACCGCCGTTACGTTGCGCTTGGGTACTTGTCCAACGGGAATCTTGGCGACTACCTTGCGCGAGGCTACGTCGATTACGGCGACCCAATTCGATCCGGCGCACGCCACGTACATCGATTTACCGTCTGGAGTGAACGTGAGCCATTCCGGGTCCATGCCTACTTTGATGCTCGCCAGGAGTTTCAGGTCCGGCATGGAATATTCGAACGCGTAGCCATACCACTTACTCGTGGCCCATAACGTTTTCCCATCGGGCGTAATGCCGATTCCATGGGAAGGCGAACCCTGAATTCCTTCCAGGTTTTTGGTTTCGCCGGGAGGATCGGGCAGGGTGATGCGGTTGATCTCCTGATGCGTCGCGAAATCCACCACTGCGAAACCGTGCAGCTCGGAAATCTGAACGTACATCCGCTTAGTGGATCCGTCTGCGTTCTTTTCGAATGCAATCGGCCGCACGCCGTTGTCGAACTTCATAGACCAGAGCGTCTCGTCGGTGCTGGGGTCGATCACCGTCAGCGTTTTTCCGACGACGGAGCCCGCGACGATGTATTTACCGTCCGGCGTCGTGAACGTGTTGTGGACTGCGCCTTGAATCGGGATGCTCTTTATTTTTTCGAGCGATGCGGTATCGATGACATCCACGAACCCGGGCTGAATGGCGATGGCGACGTAAACCTTCTTGCCGTCCCTGGTGATGGACAGATTGTTGGGATGGCCCGTCAGCGGAACGTGGTGGATGACTTTGAGCGTCTTCGCGTCCACGACATCCAGCGTGCTCTCTGCCTCATTGGTGATGTAGTAGCGGCTGCCATCGGGCGCATAAGTGGCGCCGTGATTCACTTCGATGCCTTGAATCACACCCACAACTTTGTTGGTAGCCGGGTCGATGATGCTGACATCGTCGCCCGCGCTGTTGGTCTGAACAATCCGAATCGTGCCCGCCGCGAGCGGCACGGCAATAAGCAGTCCCAGAGCAGATTTTTTAAGCCTTGCCGGGGTGAGGTGCATTGCGGTGAAGCCTCCTGTGCGCTGGGGGCAAGTCTACCATAATGAAGGTGCACCGATGAACGTCCTTCTGGTATCCACGTATGAGCTGGGACGCCAGCCGTTCGGCCTGTCCTCGCCGGCGGCGTGGCTGGCGGCGCGAGGGCACCAAGTCACCTGCGCAGATCTGAGCGTTGCGACCCTTTCAGAAGATGCGGTGCAAAGCGCGCGACTGATCTGCTTGTATCTGCCGATGCACACCGCTACCCGCCTGGCAGCCGGCGCGATTCGCAAGATCCGCACTCTCAATCCGGATGCGCACGTGTGCTGTTACGGTCTGTACGCGCCGCTGAATGAAGCTTACTTGCGGAGCTTGGGCGTTGAAACGGTATTAGGGGGCGAGTTCGAGGCAGGGTTGGTGAGTTTGGCCGAGCGCGTGGCGCAAGGGTCGCGTGCGCCGCAGACCGAAGCGCTGATTTCCCTGGACCGCCTGCAGTTCCTAACGCCCGCACGCTCCGGCTTGCCGCCGCTCACCGACTATGCCAGGCTGCGCGTCAACGGCAGCACGAAGCGTGCCGGCTATACCGAAGCGAGCCGCGGATGTAAGCACCTTTGCCGCCATTGCCCGATTGTGCCGGTATATCGCGGCGCGTTTCGCGTTGTGCAGCCCGAGGTTGTCCTGGCAGACATCCGCCAGCAGGTTGCGGCCGGAGCCGAACACATCACATTCGGCGATCCGGATTTCTTCAACGGCCCCACACACGCGATGCGCATTGTGGAGGCCATGCACCGCGATTTTCCCGGGCTCACGTACGACGCCACCATCAAGATCGAACACTTGCAAAAACATGGCGGGCTAATTCCGCGCTTAAAGGAAACCGGGTGCCTGTTCGTGACCAGCGCAGTGGAGTCGATCGACGATGCGGTGCTGATGAAGCTGGACAAAAGACACACACGCAGCGACTTTGTAGCTGTCGTTGAACGGTTTCGCGCCGCCGACCTGGCGCTGGCCGCGACTTTCATCCCATTTACGCCTTGGACAACGCGCGAGTCTTATGTCGAGTTGCTCGGGTTCTTGGTGGAGCATGGTCTGGTCGATAATGTTGCTCCAGTTCAGCTCGCCTTACGGCTACTGATCCCAAACAATTCGCCGCTGCTGGAACTCGAGGATGTGCGGGCGGTGGTAACGGGCTTCGAGCACGCAGCGCTGCTGCACAGGTGGAAGCATCCCGACCCCGGTATGGACGCGCTGGCGGAGAAGGCTCTTAAAATCGCGGCCGAATCGGGATCGCGCCCGGAAATTTTCGCAAAGCTATGGCGCCTGGCAAACGAGCAAGCGTTGCCGGAAAATTTCGATCTGATGCCTCGCGTGACCATTCCATACATGGACGAGCCCTGGTATTGTTGAGCCGAGCCCACCCAAGAGCAGTTAGCTCTTGTCTAGATATGCACTTGGACGGCTGAAGATGGGTGAGCCCGGAGAGTCCGTCCCGTACGCGCAGCGCAACGCCGCCACTAACGGGTTAGATAATTTCCGAACTACTGCTTCGGTTTCGCCGTGACGCCTTTGGCCTTAGCCGCGGCGGCCTCTTCGTCGGCTTCCTGCTTGCGCGCGCCACGCATCACGTCTCCCAGCGCGTAGTTACCTTCCTGGCAGGCATATTCCAGGATCGGTTTGTCGGTGGCCGGCCAAGTCAGTTCGCCGGTCCACGGACGATCCCAAGTGTCGGGATCTTCCACCGTGAAGCGATAGAGCAGCGTATTGCTATCGATGCGGGAGAGGCGCTCGATGACGTGGAGGTTTTCCGTGGCTCCACGGAATCGCGTCTTGTCGTTGAAGTTGGTGGTGTCGATTACCAGCGTGTCGCCTTCCCAATGTCCCACTGAATCGCCCATCCAGCGGCGGATGTTCTTAGGCAGGTGCGGCTGATTCATGCGGACGACGCGCGCTTCATGGATCATCTCGGTGAGGATCATGATGTTGTCGGGAGTTTGGACGATCTGGTGCAGGTCGTTATAGAAATAGTCCGGCAAAGCGGGTGGACCAGAGGTGGAACCGAATCCCAGCAGGCAACGCTCGCTCAGCGGCCGCTGTTCGGGATTGTCGTATTCGCCGCGGCGGGCCGCAGCCTGCACATCCTGGTTTTCACTCGTGTCAGAGGTCGGCAAAGCACGGTCGCCGGCCGCTCGCATACGCGCGCGGGCTTTGGCGTTGTACGGCGGCACGTGTCCGTTGGGCGGATCGACAACGATGGACGTCCGAATCTGGCCGTCCACTACCATGTAAGCGGTTCCTTGATTCAGCCACAGGCGATCGTAGCCACCCACTGCGCCGCCGCCGGCCTTTTCCAGAATTTCGAAAAACGACTTTCCGGGCGTCTTGTCGCCGCCGACTGGCGGGGCTGGGCGATTGGGGTCCAGTTTGGTCGCGTCCACCGCGCGGCGAGCGGCTTCGGCTTGCTGGAGCTTTTCGGCTTGCTCTTTGCTAAGCACCGGCGGATCACCCGGCAAACGCTCCATGGGAGTCATGGTGGCCAGGTCATAAGTGCCCTGCAAGTCAGGATGGCCGTCCGGCATTCTACGGATACCCGAGTTTGCGGTTTTGGCGGTTTGGGCCGTGGCAACGGCTGTGAGTGAGATGAACGCCAGGGCCGTTATGACGGCGGCGCTTGTCCTTGAGGTCATTCGATTCCGCATATTGAACCTTTCTCTATTATTTATCAAGCGGCTGCTTCCGCCACGGGCCGTACAGCAGTTCTTCGACAAATTCGACGCACTTGAAATCCAGGATCTGTGTGTCCTGGCGGCGGTACAGAGGCATGCTGATTTTCCACGGGCGCGTGAAAACGTCGGGATCCTCGATGGTGGCTTCGTACCGGATCACATCGGGGCTGGTGCGCGTGTAGCGCTCGGTTACGTGCAGCTTGTCGCTATGAAAGTCTCCGGCACGGTCGAACCAGGTTTTGTCGTTCATATCCGTGACGTTGATCACCAGGGTTTCGCCGTCCCAGTGTCCGACTGACTGGCCCATCCAGGAGTCGATCGGGGCGGGGCCGGGGTCCTTGAGATAAATGTTCCGCACCGCGCCATCGTACTCGTAAACGAACGTCATGGCGCTGTTGCTTTGCACGATCTGGAACGGGTAGGGCATGTAGTTGGCGCGAGGGACGCCGGGAAGGTAGCACTTGATCTCGGGGTCGCGGTCGAGCCAATGTTCCTGATTGTCTTTCTTGATCTTGAGGGCTTCCGGTTTATAGGGGATCTCGCCGCCTTCCACAACGCCCAAGCTAGGAGGGACAGCGCCGACAGCGCCGAGGGCCAACACCTTGGCGGCGGGAACAGGACCGTACGGCCCGGGGCGAAGCGCCATAGCGGGCTGCGCCACGTGGCCTTCCAGATCGTAATTGGCCTCGTTTAGAGCTTGCCAGATTCCATTCAAGTCGGGATGGCCATCGGGCGTGCGCGGGGCGCGATACGTTTGTGCGGCCAACGGCAGGATGCTGATGGAGACAATTGCCGCTAAAGCGGAACTTGTAACTAGTCCGTTAAAAGCTTTGTGCATGGAGTGTTTCTTACTATTATGCGGTGCGCTGTAGTGGCGGAGCAAATTTGCGGATCCGCGGCGTAATAACTTCCGCCGTGAGGTGCAGCCCTTTAAGCCTGACTGCGCGCAGCCATGCGCGTGGCGGCGACTTTCAGAAACCGATCCACTGCCGGCGCCATTTCGCCCTGGTACCAGCTTGCGTACACGTTGGTAATGGCGTGCGGGAGCACCCGGTAGGTAACACCGGCACGACGAAACCTGGTGACACATTCAGGCGCGAGGGAGATTCCCATTCCGGCCTCAACCAACGAAATTATCGTCTGCCACTGGGTGGCCTCCTGCACAATGCGCGGCGCAAAACCGGCGCTCACGCAGGCGCCGATCAGCACTTGATGGAAAGCAGGGCCAAGCTGCGGAGGGAATAGGACGAAGGGTTCCGGCTTGAGTTGCCGCAGGTTGATACTGGATCGGGATGCCAATGGGTGTGCTGCTGGAAGCACCACAACAATGCGTTCGGTGAGGAACAGGGCGGAACCCAGTGGGTTTTGCGGTTTTGTTTCCCGAAGAAAGCCGAGATCGATCTCGCGGCGGCGAAGGGCCTCCTCAATTGCGCTGGTTGCCATTTCGCGCAAAGTGAAACTTACGCTGGAATAGAGTTGGCGGTAGCGGCGTATGGAAGCGGGCAAAGCTGTAAGCATCACCGAGGGCGGCACGCCGACCCGGAGCTGGCCGATCTCGCCCCGCGCTGTTCTGCGCGCGCGATCGAATGCTTGATCCACTTGATCCAGGAGACGCTGTGCGTCCGCGGCTAAGGCGATTCCGGCAGGCGTAAGCCGCGTCTTTCGTCCACGCACCAGCAATTGACAGCCGAGCGAGCCCTCGAGTTTTTGGATCTGCTGGGTGAGCGGAGGCTGCGCGATGCCGGCGCGTTCCGCGGCCCGGCCAAAGTGGAGTTCGCCGGCGACGGCGAGGAAATATCGAAGCTGGCGGAGCGTGGGCGATTCCATATGAAATTCATATCAGAAACATCCTATGCGCATATTGGACGTATCGGACTCTTCCGGCCTACGCTGGGACGATGAAAACCACAGACACCGGCTACCTGCTTCCAAACCCTCGAATTCAGCCGCTCGCGATCCATTCCGGCGAAGGCTGCTATGTTTTCGATGGAGACGGACGGCGATATCTCGATTTTGTTTCCGGCATTGGGGTGAACGCGCTGGGCCACAATCACCCGCGCATCGTTGCAGCGATTGCGGAGCAGGCGAGGCTATGCGTTCATATCTCGAACCTGTACTCGCATCCGTATCAGGCGAGGGTGGCGCGCGAACTGTGCCGGATGGCGGGCATGGATCGCGCGCTGTTCACGAATTCCGGGACGGAGGCGACAGAGGCGGCGCTCAAGCTGGCGCGATGCTATGGCATACCGCGTAAAAAAACGCGGTTTGTGGCTCTGTGCGGGTCGTTTCACGGGCGAACACGCGGCGCGCTCGGCCTTGCCGGGCAACCGTCATTGCGCGATCCGTTCGGGCCGTATGCGACTGAAGTGACCTTCGTGGCTCCGAACGATCGAGACGGCATTCAGGCCGCGGTGGACGAGCGCACGGCTGCCGTGATTCTCGAACCGGTTCTTGGAGAAGGCGGTGTTTGCCCGCTCAGCGCCGAGTTTCTGAAGGCAGCCCGGGGAGCGACGCAGGCCCGGGACGCGCTCTTGATCGCGGACGAGTGCCAGAGCGGCCTGGGACGCACGGGAGCACATTTTGCTTTCCAGTGGAGCGGGATTGAGCCGGATATCGTTACCGTCGCGAAACCGCTGGCGGCTGGGATCCCGTTGGGCGCGGTTCTGTTTACTGAAGCGGTAAATCGCTCGATCCCACCAGGGACGCACGCCACAACGTTCGGAGGAGGACCGCTGGCGTGCCGCGCCGCCGTGGAGTTTTTGGCAATGCTGGACGAACTACTGCCGCACGTGCGGGCCATGGGCGATCGGCTCCGCGCGGGATTGGACGCGATGCGTTCGCGGCGGAGTGTGATTTGCGAGGTGCGAGGCCGTGGGCTGATGATCGGAATCGAGCTAAACCGGCCCGCACACGAGTTCGTCCAGGATGCGCTGGATCGAGGACTCTTGATCAACTGCACGCAAGAGAACGTGATCCGTCTCCTGCCGCCGTATATTTTGACGTGCGAACAGGCCGATGAAGGATTGGAAATCCTGGACGAGGTGCTGGCCGCAGCATGACGGCTGGGTGGGGGGACGCGCCGATCAGCGGAAACCGACCTCTTCCTTCACGGTCTCCAGCCAGTTATAAACGATGGGACACCAAGAGACGCGATCGAGAACGTAGGACATACGGCTGACGATGGAGCCGTCGCCGCGCATCAGATGCGGATAGTGCGCGCAGCTCTTCGGGCGCGCTTCGTAAACGCTGCAGCGGTTGTCTTTCAAGAACACGCAGCCTTCTTTGTCCGTGCGTTTCAGGATCAATTCGTTATCGGAGGCGCGCATGGTGAAACGTTCCCGAAATTCCTGGCGGGATACACCGATGAATTTCGCCAGGCGATCGATGTCGTGGTTCGTGACGCCTGCCTCGCCCTCGCGGCAGCAGTTGGCGCAAGAGGTGCAGTCCATCTGAGTCTCGATTTCTTCGGCGATACGGCGGAGCCGCGGGTTGCGCTGGTGGTGCCGCTTTAGATATGCGCGGAAGCGCTTGTTCTCCGGTTCTTTTTTGTCGCCGAGGCGTTTGATCTGGACTAGGTCAGTGAGCATCGCTTTACAATAAATTATGGCTCTACCAACGGACGATTTTTACCGCATCCGGAAGCTGCCGCCCTACGTGTTCGCCGTCATTAACGAGATGAAGGCAAAAGCGCGGGCGGCACAGATGGATGTGGTGGATCTCGGGATGGGCAATCCGGACGGCGCGGCTCCGGAGCCCGTGGTCAAGAAAGCCGTTGAAGCGATTCGCAACCCGCGCAACCACCGCTACTCGATGTCGCGCGGCATTCCGAGGCTGCGGCAGGAAATTGCCCATCATTATCAAACGCGCTTTGGCGTGGAACTGGATTCCGAGACCGAAGCGATTGTCACAGTAGGGGCGAAGGACGCCCTGGCTCACCTGCTGTTCGCCGTGATCGGGCCGGGCGACGCGGTGGTCTCGCCGAATCCCTGCTACCCCATTCATCAGTACGGCGTGATCATGGCGGAGGGCCAGGCATGCATGCTGCCGATGCCGGATCCGGCGACATTCCTAAACCGGCTGGAGCACCTGTACAACATGTCTTCGGCGAAACCGAAGATGATTCTGATTTCGTTCCCGCACAACCCCACCACGCATTGCGTAGATCTTCAGTTCTTCCGGGACGTAATGGGGTTAGCGCAGCGGCACGGCACCTGGGTGGTCCACGATTTCGCTTACGCCGACATCTGCTTCGACGGGTACCGCGCGCCCAGTATCCTGCAAGTGGACGGCGCGAAGGAACTGGCGGTGGAGATTTACTCCATGTCGAAAAGCTTCAACATGGCGGGCTGGCGGGTGGGATATTGCGTGGGCAACCGGAAGCTGATCGCGGCGCTGGCGCGCATCAAGAGCTATCTCGATTACGGAATCTTTCAGCCGCTGCAGATCGCATCCATCATCGCGCTGCGCGAGTGCGGCGGCGAGACGGAAAAAATTTGCGCGATGTATCAGAAGCGCCGGGACACGCTGGTTACCGGGTTACAGCGGGCCGGCTGGCCAGTGGAGCCGCCGCGTGGATCGATGTTCGTGTGGGCGCCGATTCCGGTGCCATATCGGGAGTCAGGCTCGCTCGAGTTCGCGAAGCTTCTGATGGAGAAAGCGCTGGTCGCCGTCTCGCCTGGAATTGGGTTTGGGCCGCTCGGCGAGGGATACGTTCGCTTTGCGCTGGTCGAGAATCAGCATCGAATCCGGCAGGCAACCAAATCGATCCAGCACTTTTTTAAGAACGCGCTGGTGACCGTTTAAGGGCGTTCGCGGCGCGAGCGTGCTCGTCGTACGCTCTTTGATCGAACAACACAAATAAAGCTTCCTGGAGTTTTGAGCCGGGACAATTCAAGTGCGCGGCGACGGCGTTCAATGCGATCTCGGCTGCCTGCGCGAGCGGATAGCCATAGACGCCGGTACTGATGGCGGGAAAGCTAATAGTTTTCGCGCCGTGCTTTTCCGCGAGTTCCAGGCAAGTGCGATAGCAACCGGCCAGCAGTTCCGGTTCGCCGTGTTTACCGTCGTGGTAAACCGGGCCGACGGCGTGGAACACGAATCGGGCGGGAAGCGCGCCCGCGGTGGTGGGCACCGCGCTGCCGGTCTGGCAGCCGCCTTGTTTGGCGCGAATCGCGTCCAATTCGCGCATAATGACCGGACCTCCGGCGCGATGGATCGCGCCGTCCACTCCGCCGCCGCCGCGTAGTCCGGAGTTGGCGGCATTCACGATGGCATCTACGGGGAGTTTGGTGATATCGCCGACGATGAGCCGCAGCTTTTTGCCGCCCGGAAACTCAATTTCCATGCTGGTATCGTAGCGCTCTCTACGGCTGAGCGAGCATCGTGCCGGACTGTTTGCCTTGGAACAGCACCTTCAGGTGCAAATCGTTCACAAAATGGGAATCCTGAGCGAGCAGGAGATAGAAATCCGAGCCGGGCTTCGGGGTAGCGCGCTCCACTTGGTTCATCCAATCGAGATGGTCGCTGACGCGGTAAAAATTGATGCTGGGCTCAAGCTGCCAGCTACCTCCCACGGTGACCTTGCGGCCGGCGTCCGGTTTATGTTGGCGAATCAAATTGGCGAGCTGGCGGTCGTCGCGATCGTACGGCCAGTCGGCGTAATAGCTGACGCGGAATTGCGCGATATACAGTACGATGCAGGCAGCCATCGGCAAGGCGAGCACTAGAGTGGCACGTTCCCAGAGCTTTGCGAGTGCCAGACCGGTGAAGGTGAGCAGAGGAATCCAGTAGATGCCGGTGCGCCCCTCCGGGTACGGGACATCGAACAGGAGGTGTGCAGCCACGACGCCCAGGAACGCGATCAGCATTGCTCCGGCGCTCAGCAGGATGCTTCGTTCCAGCAGCGTGGCGGCGGCCCAGCGCGAGATGGTGCGCCAGGCGATCCATGCCGCGGCGACAATCACGGCGGGTAACACTATGGATGCGACAACTGCGATCAGCCACGCCGGCGCAGGTTGCAGCGAATTGCGCACGATGCTCTCGGCACCGGCGCGCAGCGATGCAGCGCCTACGTAAAACTGCTGGCCCGACGAGTTGCTGAGCGGCGACAATACGATCAACGCGGCGATTCCGATCATGGGAAGGACGAACTGCAACAGCGCCTGCCCAAGCGTTGGGAACGGGTTTGGTGTTTCCTTCTTCGTACCTTTCTTCGTTACGGTGACCGTAGGTTTGAAGCTGCGGCGCTGGCTCCAGACAGCGACCAGGAACATCAGCGCCAGTCCGGCGGCCGGGGGAGCGAACACCAGGTTGGCCGCGATGGACAGACCGAGCGCCAGTCCAGCGCGGATCAGTCGCGCCGGCCGCGGCTCGCGCAGCCACTCCAGCATTTCCCACAATCCAAGAAACAGAAACGCGGCCGCCATCCCGTACCCGCGCGCGGCGGACTGAAAATCGAGCAGATAAGGGTTCAGAGAAAGCAATGCAGCGGATAACAGGAGATACCAGCCCGTCCCGAAGAGGCTTTCGCAGATTCGAAGGACCAGGTACAGGTACAGCAATCCGCTGAGCACGCTGGCCAGCCTTAGCGTCAGAGGCGAGACGCCCAGGAGGCCGACAAAAATCTTGCAGACGATGGTGTGCAGAACGTGGTGATTGGCATCGTAAGAATTGAAGACGATATTCCAGGGCGCATCGACGAAATTTTCGTATGTAACGCCTTCGTCGTGGGTGATGGATTGTGTCGCGGCACGGTAGATATTGAGGATGAAAATTAGCCCGAGCAAGGCCATGGTCGCGATGCGAAACGGTTGGCGCACACAGTTATAGTAAAAGGTTGGAACGATACGGCGCACTGGTGTTGTTCGATATTGATGGGACGCTGATCCGGCGCGCGGGTCCGCATCACCGGCAGGCGCTGGTGGAAGCGATCCGGCGCACGGCCGGTATCGAGACCACAACCGAGGGCGTGCCGGTAGCGGGCATGCTGGATCCAACCATTCTGCAAACGATGATGACGCGCGCGGGGATGAAACCGGGCGCGATCCGGCGGGTGCTTCCGCGCGCCATGGAACAGGCGCAGTCCATCTATCTGGAAACGGCGCCGCGGTTGGATCGGAAAGTGTGTCCTGGCGTGCGGCGCATCTTGAGGCGATTAGAAAAACGCGGTGCTGTAATCGGCCTGGTGACGGGCAATCTCTCGCGGATCGGATGGCGGAAGATGGAGCGCGCCGGACTGCGGCCGTATTTCCGTTTCGGCGCTTTTGCTGAATACGCCAAGGATCGCGCCGGGCTGGTACGGATGGCGATTCGCCAGGCACGGCGCGAGCGCTGGATCGGACGCGATGCCCGCATCTGGCTGATCGGCGATCATCCGAACGACGTGCTTGCGGCCAAGGCCAATGGCGTGCGCGTGCTGGCGGTTGCCACCGGGCTGGCCGGCATGGATGAATTGCGCGCACACCAACCGGATTTGATCCTGGCCGATTTGCGGTCGCTGGCGCCGGAGATGTTGTTTTGAAAGAGGCGCAGTCGTTCGCGGTCAAGCGGGCGGAAGTCGAATTTCACAATTTCGCGTCGCTGGGCGAGCCGGAGCGCGCCATCGCGCATTACGCGGAGCAGAACACGCGGCGCGGCGCTGTAATCCGCAATCACCTGGCGTTTATCGGGCCGATGACGCCGTTTCTCGAGATCGGATCGAATGTGGGCCATTCCAGCTACATGCTGGCGAACGAGTTCGGCGCGAGCGGATTCGCCCTGGATCTCTCGGCCGATTCGCTGCGTTACGGCGTTGCGTTGCAAGATCGCTGGCATCTTTCGCGCGCGCCGGTGCGCATCGCAGGCGACGCGTTAAATTTGCCGTTCGCCGATGGATCGCTTCGGCTCGTGATGGCTTTTCAGATGCTCAGCCAGTTCATGAACATTGAAAGCGTGTTCCTGGAAGTGAAACGCGTGCTGGCGCCGGGCGGCGTATTTTTATTCGCCGAGGAACCGCTGAAGCGCCTGCTCACACTCCGGCTGTATCGCTGCCCTTACTACGACACAATGAAGCCGTGGGAGCGGAAGCTGTTCGACTGGGGGCTGCTGGGCTATCTCGTGCGCGACGTGATTGGGGCGCATCAGGAGGAGAGCTTCGGCATCCGGCAGAACCACACCATGGGGCTTAAGGATTGGCACCAACTGATCCACAAACATTTTGCCGCGGCCGAGTACGAGATTTTCGTGCGGGACCATGGCTGGGGCGAGCGCATCGTGAAGCGCGCGGCCACCCGTTTCGATCCAAATCGTTCGGAGTGGCGGGCCGCGCGATTGCTGGGCGGCACGCTGGCGGCGGTCTGCCGGAAAGCGGGGGAGCAGGTCGAGCCGCGCTTCGATGCGTCGGAGTTTCAAGAGTTACTGCGTTGTCCGGATTGCCGCCGTCCGATGCGGCGCGCCCCGAACGACACGCTGGAATGCACGGCTTGCGGATATCGCGCGGCGAACGAGGGCGGTGTCTACAATCTGCTGCCTTCGGGAGAACGCGCCGAGCTTTACCCGGGGGATCGGGAGGACGTGATCGATTTTTGCCTGTCGAGCCATGCCGAACGTTTGCTCGAGGGCTGGTACGATCTGGAAGGCGTATTCGGGAATAAGTACCGCTGGATCGGCGAGCGCGCCGCGGCGCGGCTGACGCGGGTAAAACCGGGGCCGCAGCGTCTGCGCATTCGAGGCCACGCCACTGAAGGCCATCCGGTGACTCTGAGCGCCAGCGCCAATGGCCATCCGGTGGGCGAGTGGAAGCTGGACCGTGCGGGCTTATTCGTGGTGGAAGCGGATCTGCCCGACAGCGATGATTATCGCATCGACATTCACGCGCAGCCGCCGTGGAGCGTGGCCACCGATGACCGCATCTTCACCGTCAACCTGAGCATGATCCGGCTGGTACCGCGCGATTAGTTCGTTACAGCTTAGGACGCGCCGGGAGTTTCTTGACGGTGCGCAGGTCCAACACCGCAGTTCCGCTCGGGCCGGGCGAGACGTCGACGGTGTAGCGATGCTGCGCTTCCGGGATGGCCCGTCCTGCATGGCCTTCGCTGGCAATCGCCACCGGCTCAGCTACCGAGTAGAAGTGCAGCACAACGCGCTTCTCGCGCGGGGCGAAGCGCACCACGACGTGCACCGCTCCATCGTCGGAAAGCTGTTCAATGCGCTTCTTGCCGGATGAGACAAACTTGCCGGAATCGCCCAGAAAAGCGATGCCGGAGGGTCCAACGGGCGCGACGATGTAGTAGGAGCCGCTGTAGTCAACGGTATCGGTAAACGGCACGCCGGGTGCGACGAGGGTTCCGGTGTTCTGAAAGTAGTCAAAAACGTACGCTGGCGCGGTCACGCCCATGGACTGCGGCAGGAACGAGATGGCGCCGAGCGCGCCGCTGGTGCGCTCGTAGGCCAGCACGTAGGCGGTGCGCGAGCCGCCGTGATCCGTGTAGGTGGAAGCCACGATAGGAGCCACATTGCTCTGCGCGGAGGCCAGGAACGTCGCATCGGTCGGCACGATCGGCGCGTCCGGCTTGACGATCACGCCGTCCGCCCGGACGGCTTGGCTTAGATTTGCCGAGTTCACAGAGCCGACTGCGTCGCCGGAGGCAATGGGGCCGGCCGTGAGAGTGGCCAGCAGAACGTCCTTGACATTCGCGCTCACGAACGCGTCGGCGAACGGCCACAGCCCAAGCGCGCTTGGAATTGGGGAATCGAAGAGCAGTTCGTCCCATTTGCCACGGCGCAACGCATCGTTGCCGACGCGAACGCTGAACACGCCGTCGTATTTGGCGGATTGCAGAATATGCGTGCTGAGCGGCATGCAGTAAAGAATCTGGCGGCCCGCGGCTCCGAGCGCGGAAGCCATATTGTCCAGGAACGCGTCCGGATCGGTCAGGTTGAAGTCCGTCACCGCGGGGTTGGAAAGCCAGTCTTGTTCGAAGAAGCCGATATCCGCTGACACCATGTAGTTGGCGTAGTCCTGCCAGTATTTCGGATCGACGGCAACGTTACCGGAGATATTGTATTGCGTCCGCAGCGGGCTGGCGGCATCGATCCAGCGGGCATGTGTAATCAAAGGAATTCCGAGGTTCTTTTGGAAGGCCGCCAGCCCTTGCGGGAACACGGTTGGGTCGGCCAGGAAACTCGCCATGCCCGAGCCGTTGCTGGTCCACGAAGGCGGGGAGCCTTTTGGATAGTGCCAGCTATCCAGCTCGAGCGAACCGATGGGGACCGACGCTTGAGCGAAGACCGGGGGAACCTGGAGCAGCTGCGGAACATACTGAGTGGGGTCTTGCGGAGAGTAGTAGTAAGCCGCTCCCGCATCCGTCCAATAGCTCAACTGATTCAGCAGCGCGTTGGAATCGTTCGAAGGGCGCTGTTTGCCGGTAAGCTGCGTCAGCGCGTTGCCCCAAATCCGGAAGGTGGAGTTGATGCCGGCGCCAATTGCCAAGAGGGTGCGGTGGGTGAAGCCAGCCGGGAGCGTCGCGATGCGCGAATCGATCGGCATTTGAAGCGATCCATCCCCGCCGACCTGGCCGACGGCGGTCATGAAGTTCGAAGCGGGCGAAAAGACGAACGCGTTCGCCTGGCCATCGAAGAACAGCCAGGGCGCGCGATTGTTCAACGCTCCGAAACGATAGCTCCAAAGATTGCTGTAGTTAAACGTGAATAGGCCTTGCGGATAAACGCTGAAGCTCGGGAACGGATCCGCGTTCGGAGTGTCCTGGCCGTAGCGAGTTGAGAACAGCACTACCGGCTGGCGGTCGTAGAGGCGAATGGAGCTGGTACGGCCGCTGCCGTGATCGAAAGAGATCTGGTGCCAGTTGCCGGCCGAATCGGTTCCGTCCGACACCCGGGCATTTTGTATCGGACCACTGACGGCACCTTGGAAAAGCCAACCCTGCGCGGGCGCTGAGATCTGGTAGCCGCCGCTCAAGAAGACTGTCGCAGACAGACCCAACCCCGAAACGGTGTAATTTGCGCCGGACGGCGGCACATCGGCCGAGACGGGGCTGATTGAGGCGAAACAGAGCAATCCCAGTGCCCACGCCGACGGTGCTTTGCGTGGCCGGATTCCCCCCAGTTCGCTGGTGTTCATATTCGGCAGATATACATATGCTAAAGACTAGTGCCGAGAAAGCAACCTAGATCTCCGGATCTGATAGGCACAGTACTGCCCCGGCGATAGCGCGGTTGCGAATCCGAAGCACGTCCTAGTACCACAAGTCCCTATGAAAAATGCCTGACTATATCAAAAGCGGCTGGGTGCTGCACAGTGTTGGAGCAATTTAATCGCCGGAGGCGTTTTGCGGGTCGGGGTGGGCGCCGAGACCGGATTGGACTGCGCGGCGCATCACGACAGTCGCTGCGAGTCCTGGGTTGTCCGCGCCGCCCTGTTCGGGATAGAGTTAAGGCTTGGAAACCGGAGGATCCATGGGCCGTTATCATCTCGCGCAGGTCAACATAGCCCGGATGAAAGCACCGCTTGAAGATGCTGTCATGGCGGGTTTTGTGGCGCGTCTGGATGAGATTAACGCGCTCGCCGATCGAAGTCCCGGGTTCATTTGGCGGTTGCAAACCAACGAGGGGAACGCCACGTATCTGCGGCCCTACGACGACGACCGCATCCTGGTCAATATGTCCGTTTGGGAAAGCGTGGATGAGCTCAAGGACTTCGTGTACCGCACGGTGCACGCACAATTGCTCCGGCAGCGGCAGGAGTGGTTTGAGCGTTTTGCGGGTGCGTACGTTGGGTTATGGTGGGTTCCGGCGGGGCATATTCCCGGCGTCGATGAGGCCAAGAAGAGGCTGGCCTATCTGGACGCTCACGGCCCATCGGAGTTTGCCTTTACGTTCAGCAAGGTTTTCCCGCCGGACGAAGAGTTCCAGAAAGGTATCGACTGGTCGTCCTTTCGTCCGTGCCCCGCGCTTTAGCTCGTCTTAGTCCTGAGCTTGTTCGCCGGATGGCCGTGCCGGCGGGGGCGGCCGCGCATGGATAGCGAGATCATTCTAGAGGTGGAAGACCTTAGCGTCACGCTCGATGGCGCGCCGGTACTGCACAATATCTCCTTTACGCTGCGCAAAGGCGAGGCACTGGCGGTTCTGGGGCCAAACGGGGCGGGCAAAACGGTTCTGTTCCGGGCGTTGCTGGGGTTGCTGGCGCACGGCGGGGTAGTCCACTGGGCACCGGGGCTGCAAATCGGCTACGTTCCGCAGCGGTTCTCGGTGGATCCTTCCGCGCCCATCACTGCCATGGAATTCTTCTTGCTTCAATCGCGAAATTTCTGGCGGCCCGGCGCGGATTTTATCGAACACCTGGACCACGAACTTACGTTGATGGGTCTCGATGCGAGCATTTTGCACAAGGCTCTGGGCGAGCTCTCCGGCGGACAAACGCAACGGCTATTGATTGCGTGGGCAATGCTTCAGCATCCTCAGGTGCTGCTGCTGGACGAACCGACCGCGGCAGTAGATGCGGGATTCGAAGAGACCGTGTACTCCGTTCTGCACCGCGTCCAGCAAGAGCGCGGCACGGCGCTGCTGCTGATCTCGCATGAGTTAAGCGTCGTGTACCGCTATGCGCAGCGCGTGCTGTGCCTGAACAAAACCGTGGTGTGCCAGGGACCTCCGGTGGAAGCCCTGAACCCCACTGCACTGGCGACGCTGTACGGCGAGCCGGGCTTTTACCGCCACGACCACGATCTTTGAGCTCGATGTCTCCCCCGCACCACGCCTCGTTTTGGATCGCGCTACTGGTCGGTATCGCCTCGGGCAGCGTGGGCCCGTTTATCCTGCTGCGACGAATGGCCTTGGTGGGAGACGCGCTCTCGCACGTCGCATTGCCTGGCATCGCTCTGGCTCTGGTGTATGGCTTAGATCCTTTCTTCGGCGTGGTAATTTTTTTAATCGCTGCGGCGTTCTTGATTTTTTGGCTGGAAGGCCGCAGCCGGATCCCGCCGGACGCCATCGTCGGCCTGCTGTTCACGGCCAGCCTGGCCATCGGTATTTTGCTTCTTCCCAATAGCGACGTCATCGAATCCCTTTTTGGCGCGTTTCCGGTACTCTCGGTCACCTATCTGCTGGGCATTTTGTTGAGCGCGGCGGTTCTTTCGGCGTTGTGCTTCGTATTCGCCCGGCGCTTTCTGTTCCTGATCGTATCGCCCGATCTGGCCAAGGTTCACGGCTTCGATCGAAGGTACGATCTGGCGCTGCTGCTGATTTTTTCGATGATTGTGGCGCTCGGGATCAAGCTGGTGGGGACGCTGCTGATGGGCGCGCTGACGATCATCCCCGCCTCGATCGCGAAGAACGTTTCAAGCAGTATGCGGCGGTACGTAATCATTTCGGCGATGTTAGGCGGGGCGATCTCGGTGGGTGGCGTTTGGATGGCGGAAACGTTCCGATTTCTGCCGGGCCCGGCAATCGTGCTGCTGGGTGTTGGGCTGTTCCTGGCCAGCCTGCCGCTGACGCGCGGCAAGGCGGCCTAACGGTTAGGACGTGGGCCGATTCGTTGCAATCCGGAGCCGGATTGCGTCCGCCCTGAGAGGACATATCTTGGCATGCGCTTTCCGCGCTCCAGCGGGATTTTGCTTCACCCCACATCGCTTCCCGGCCCTTTCGGCATCGGGGACTTAGGCCCGAAAGCGCGGCGATTTGTCGATTTCCTCGCCGCGGCGGGCCAGACGCTATGGCAGGTGCTGCCGCTGGGCCCGACGGGGTTCGGCGATTCGCCCTATCAGTGTTTCTCCGCGCTGGCGGGGAATCCGCTGCTGATTTCGCCCGAGCGGCTGGTTGAACAAGGCTGGTTGGACGGTGCCGCGCTGGGCGGCACGCCGGCATTTCCGGAATCGGAAGTAGATTTCGGGCGGGTCATTCCCTGGAAAACGCGCCTGCTGGAATCGGCCGGGGTTGCCTTTCTTCGGGGCGCTTGCACGGGCGATCGCGCGCGATTCCAATCCTTCTGCGATATGAACCAGGACTGGCTGGACGATTTCGCATTGTTCATGGCGCTGAAAAAGGAACGCGATTTCGCCGTCTGGAGCCGTTGGGAGCATGAGATCCGCTGGCGCCATGCAGATGCCCTGACGCGCATGCGGGAACATCTGGCCGAATCGATCGCAGTTCAGAAATTCCTACAGTTCGTGTTTTTCGGCCAATGGCAGGAACTCCGAGAGTACGCCCAGTCGCGGGGCGTGCGGCTTATGGGCGACGTTCCCATCTATGTCGCGCACGATAGCGCGGATGTGTGGATGAATCCGCAGTATTTCGAGCTGGACGCGGCGGCCAATCCTTCGGTAGTTGCTGGCGTGCCTCCCGATTATTTCAGCGCCACCGGCCAGCTCTGGGGGAACCCTATTTATCGGTGGGCGGCGCTGGCTGCCGACGGATATCGATGGTGGCTGCGGCGCTTTCGCGCGGTCTTCGAGCTGGTGGACATCATCCGGCTAGACCACTTTCGCGGTTTCGAAGGCTACTGGGAGGTTCCCGCGGGCGAGCCGACGGCAGTGCACGGCCGGTGGGTGAAAGGTCCGGGGGCCGAGCTGTTTCGGGTTGCGCGCGAGTCATTGGGCCGGCTGCCGCTGGTGGCCGAGAATCTCGGTGTGATCACGCCGGAAGTGGAGGCGATCCGGCACGAGTTCGGTTTTCCGGGCATGAGCATCTTGCAGTTCGCTTTCGGCAAGGATTCGCAGGCGCCCACGTTCCGGCCTCACAACTATCCGCGCGAGCTGGTCGCCTACACGGGCACACACGATTGCGACACGACCGTGGGCTGGTGGACGAGCGAAGGGCGGGGAGAAAGCACGCGCTCGGCCGACGAAATCCACGGCGAGCGAGAGTTCGCGCGGGCCTACCTGAACACGGATGGCAGCGACATTAACTGGGTGTTTATTCGAACGTTGCTCGCTTCCGTGGCTGACACCGCTCTGATTCCATTGCAGGATGTGCTCGGATTGGGGAGCGAAGCACGGATGAATCAGCCCGCCACGATAGGAGGGAACTGGCGCTGGAGGTTTGGCGGCGAAATGCTGACATCCGGCATTGCGAAACGGCTGGCGGAGCTTACGCGGATGTACGAGCGGTGACGGGAGGGGCCGGTCTATTGGCGGTAGTTGTCTGGCGGACGAAGCGGCTGGCGGTCGGGCGCGCGCAACGGTGGTTGCGGATCGGACCATTGCGGCGATTGCTGGGGCACTGCTCGCTCCGTCACACCGTCATTGGTAAAGCTCACTTCCAGTTCTGGGGGTGAGCACTGCCTGGACGGTTGCGTTCCCGCGATGAAATAGGCGGGAGCGCCGGAGCAATCCGGCCCGGCAAGAAGACCGGTCTCGGGGTTGACGGAAACGCTAACAACGCCGGGCGGCGGCTCGAACTGCTTAACGTTTCCAAATTGCGCGTAGCGGGCGGCTTGCTCCATGAACTCGGTCCAGATGGGCAAGGCTGAGCGCGCGCCTTCCAGTCCCAGATCGCGGTAGTCATCGAAACCGACCCAAACGACGCAGAGCAGGCGCGAGGTGAAGCCCGCGAACCAGCCGTCGTGCGATGTTCCGGTCTTGCCGGCCGCCGGCAGCGTGAATCCGCGCGCCCGAACGCCGGCCGCGGTACCGCTGCGCATTACTTCCTGCAGCATGTCAATCATCAAGAACGCCACGCGCGGGTCCAGGGCGCGCACGGGTTGCTGCTGCGGTTGGTAAAGCTCGCGCCCGTCGCGATCCGTCACCGATGAGATGAACACCGGCTGAATGCGGGTCCCATAATCGACAAACATCGTATAAGCTCGCGCAATCTCGAAGGGTGTTACCTGGTAGGCGCCGAGCGCGACGGCCGGGGTCGGCTTGATATCGTCGTTCAAGCCCGCACGGTGAGCCATGGCAACAACGTCGGCCAGGCCAACCTGTTCGGCGAGCTTGACGGTGGCGACATTCAACGAGTGCGCCATCGCTTTGCGCAAGGTTACGCGCCCCATAAATTCGGCTTTGAAGTTGCTTGGAGTATACACCTGGTTGCCGAACTGAAACGTCGCGGGCGAATCGTCAATGGTGGATACCGGGGTGAATACGGTGGTTCCTCCAGCGACCGCTGTGTTGAGGGCGGCTGCGTATACAAACGGCTTGAAAACGGATCCCGGCGGACGCTTAGCGAATACCCGATCGAACTGGCTGCGGGCGTAGTTGCGGCCGCCGCACAACGCTCTCACTTCGCCGGTTTGTGGATCTAAGGCGATCAGCGCCACCTCCGGCGCCGGGCCGCGGCCACGCCGCGCCGCAGCGAGTTGTTTGTCTACCAGCGGCATTCCGTCGGCGATCGCCTGTTCGGCGGCACGCTGCAGGCGCAGGTCGATGGTGGTGTATATACGGGCTAGGCCGGCGGGCTGGCTGTCGGCGAGCCCTTTAGAAGCCTCTTCGCCTGCGGCGTCGAAGAAATACTGAGCTTGCGAGGCGTCTGCATTGCCCGGATGGATTCCCAAAGGCGAGGCGATTGCGTCCTCGAATTCTGCCGCCGTGACAAAGCGGTTCTCATGCATTAAGCCCAGCACGACATTGCGCCGGTCCGTCACCCGCTGCGGATAGCGGAACGGATCGAAATAACTGGGCCTCTGGACCATTCCTGCCAGCGTCGCGGCCTCCGGAAGATTCAAATCATGGATGTCTTTGTTGAAATACGCGCGAGCCGCTTCCGCAAAGCCGTGGAAACCGAATGTACCTTGGCTACCCAGATACACGGTATTGCAGTAATCCTCGAGGATTTGCTGCTTCGTCAGCTTGCGCTCCAGGTGCAGCGTTGCAAGGGATTCGTTGATTTTGCGCTTCCATCTCTTGTCCCGCTCCAGCCAGAGATTGCGGACCAGTTGCATGGTTATTGTGGAAGCGCCCTGCTCCTTGCGATGGTCCTTGGCGTCGACATAGAACGCTTTCACGATTCGCAATCCGTCGAAGCCGGAGTGATCGAAAAAATGTTTGTCTTCGGCCGAAATGATGGCATGGATGAGAACCGGCGGCAGGTCTGCGTAGTGCACGATGGTGAGTTTGGCGCGCCCGTCGTTTAGGGTGTTGGTGACCAGCTGCGGAGGCAGGCGATATTGCGTCAACCGGCGCCGGGTGTTCAGATCGGTGATGGAGGCGATGCGGTCTCCCGCAAGTTGCACGCTGACCGGCGGATCGGACTCTATTGTAGCTGTGGTCGCGCTCCATGAGGCACTCAGGCCGGCGCGTTTCAACGCTGCATCCATAACGGCCGGAGTCATTGAATCTCCGACCGACAGCAGTTCAGGGCTGGAGTAAAAGCTGTACGTGTCGCGCCAGATACCGGACGCAAGCTGGTTGTCGATGCGTTTGGACAGCCGATAATACGGAATCGAAAAGGCGCCCACAACTCCAATCAGCAGAACGGTGACGTAGATCGCCGTCCACCGAAGAACCTTTTCGAGGCGCGTCATGGGGCGCGCGGGGCTTTTCTGTGCGGGATCGGTCTCCATGTCGCTGTTAGCCGATGCACGCGGGCTTCCGCAGGATAATGGGCATTTTAATCAGGTTAGGACCCGTGACGACGGGTCAGATAGGCGAAATTACCGGACGGCGTTACACACCGTGAACTAAAGGGCGCGCCAGGCGATCGGCCTGGCAGTTCGCCGCAACGCTGGGCCAACGATCGAACGGGCTGACCAGATAAAGCCGCTCCGGGCTAGCTCAAATGCCTGGCGCCGACTCTGGCGGGCAGAGGAATTCGTGCCACTCTTGCTACAATCAGCCTGCATGTTTCAGAAGGTCTTGATCGCCAATCGTGGCGAGATCGCAGCGCGGATTGTCCGCGCCCTGCGGGAAATGGAGATTTCGAGCGTCGCGGTATTTTCCGATGCCGACCGAGGCGCGCTGCACGTCCGTTTGGCCGACGAAGCCGAACATATCGGCGCCTCGGCTTCGGCTCAGAGCTACCTGAACGTCGAGCGCATAATCGAGGCCGCGCAGAAGCACGGCGCGCAGGCCATACATCCGGGGTACGGCTTCCTGAGCGAGAACGCGAAATTCGCGGAGGCGTGCGAAGCCGCCGGGCTGGTCTTCATCGGGCCATCGGCGGATACGATCCAGCGCCTCGGATCCAAAACCGCGGCGCGCACGTTAGCCAAGCAGGTTTTCGTACCGGTGGTGCCGGGAAGCGAGGAGCCCGCCACCAATATCGAGCACGCCCGCAAACTGGCGCGCCAACTGGGTTATCCCGTGCTGCTGAAAGCCGCGGCGGGAGGCGGCGGAAAAGGCATGCGGCGCGTCAATGCGGAGAGTGAATTGGAAGCCGCGATTCGCGATGCCGCCAGCGAGGCCGAGCGCGCTTTTAAGAACAGCGAAGTTTACATCGAGAAAGTAATCGAGCAGCCGCGCCACATCGAGATCCAGATCGCGGGGGACCGGTTCGGCAATCTGGTCCACCTCGGAGAGCGAGAATGTTCGATCCAGCGGCGGCATCAGAAGATCATTGAAGAGTGCCCTTCGCCCTTGGTTTCGCGCAAACCCGAAATGCGGCACGAAATGGGCGAAGCGGCTCTGCGTGTCGCACGCGCCGCTAATTACTATAACCTGGGCACCGTCGAATTCCTGACGGATCAAGACGGGAATTTTTATTTCCTCGAAGTGAACACACGGCTGCAGGTGGAGCATCCCGTAACCGAACTGGTGACGGGTCTGGACCTGGTGCACTTGCAAATGCATATCGCCGCGGGGGAGGCGCTGCCGTTTGCGCAAGGAGACGTGCGCTGGAATGGTTGGGCGATGGAGTGCCGCATCTGCGCCGAAGACCCCGACCACCAATTTTTTCCTTCGCCCGGAAAGATCGCACAGCTGCGCGAGCCCGCGGGACCCGGCATACGGCTCGATTCCGGGGTGTACCCTGGCTGGAACATCCCACTCGAATACGATCCGCTGCTGGCGAAACTGGTAGCGTGGGCGCCCGGTCGCGATTGGGTAGTACGGCGCCTGGACCGCGCCTTATCCGAATATGCGATCGCCGGCGTACCCACCAACGTGCCGTTTTTCCGCGAAATTTTGCAGGATTCGGAATTCCGGCGGGGCGCCTTGCACACGGGTTATCTGGCCGATTTGATGGCGCGGAGGTCGAGGCAACAGGCCTCGCCCGAACTGGACCTGGCCGTCGCGCTGGCCGCCGTCGCCGCCACGCCGCGCAACGGAGACAGTGCAATCAAAGGCGAGCGGGCCGACAGCAGCAAGTGGCTGATCGAGGGCCGGAGCCACTCCCTACGATGAAGTGGCAAATCGTGGTGGACGGCCGCGCTACCCAGATCGACCACAAACAACTGGAAAGCGCGATCCAGGTTGAGCCGGGCGTCTTTTCGGTTTTGATCGGCGGCCGGAGCTTTGAAGTGCGTGTGTTGCCGGGGCAACTCGGTACGATCGCCGAGGCGCAGGGGCGCCGTTTCAACGTCGAGGTACGGGATCCACGCAACGCCAGCCGCTCATCGAAGTCGGCCCTCGGGAGCGGGCGCCAAAACATCACCGCGCCGATGCCGGGGAAGGTGATCCGTGTTCTGGTCAACAAAGGCGATGTTGTTGAATCCGGCCAGGGACTCGCAGTAGTGGAAGCCATGAAGATGCAGAACGAAATGAAGGCTCCGCGCGCCGCGCACGTGATGGAAGTCCGGGTGCGGGACGGCGATACCGTAGGGGCGGGTGAGACACTGGTAGTTCTGGAATAGTTTTTGGGACAATAGGAATTGCCATTCGATTCCAACGTTTACGGGAGCCGCGTGGCAGAAATTCTGGCTCTCAACCAAGACGGAAACCGTTTGATGCCGTTGGTATCCGGCGATTGCTCGCCGAAGGAGGCGCGCGCGCTTCTGGCGAAACAACAAGCAGCCGATCTGTTTCCGCGGGCGCCGGCGCCTGCCGCCGCGCTGGCCGGATTGTGGGTATACTTTTCGTCCTTCGATGAAGCCCACGAGGCCGCCCAAAACATTGCAACGGCGGAAGGCAGCTTGTGGCACGCCATCCTGCACCGGCAAGAGCCGGACGCGGGAAATTCGGCGTATTGGTTCCGGCAGGCCGGTTCGCATCCTCTCTTTCGAAGTCTTGCGGATGCGGCAGCGGGGATTTCCGCGCGTTATCCGGAGGCTGAATTGGAGGTGCGCGACCGCTGGGATCCGTTGGCCTTCATCGATCTTTGCGAGCGCGCACGGAGCCAGCCCGGCAGCCGGATTGAGCAGGCGGCGCTAGAGATCCAGCGCGCCGAATGGCAGCTCTTGTTCGATTATTGCGCGAGGCCACGAACATGAGCCGCGGCCGAACGCTTCTGGCACTGCTGTTTGGCGGCGCGGCCGTACTGGTGGCCTGGGCGATCTCACGGCGAGCAACGCCGCCTGAGATCGGGTTCACCAAAGTGTACCGGGAGAACATCGTCAGCATGCTTTCCACCAACGGCAAAGTTGAGCCGATCGATTGGATGCCCGCTCGCGCCGAAAGGGCCGGCGTCATCTCGCGCGTTCTGGTCATCCGAGGCCAGCAGGTGAAAAAAGGGCAGCCTCTGGTGGAATTGGATACCCGTGTAGCGGAAGCGGAGCTTTCGCGCGCACAGGCTGGAATCCAGCAGGCTCAGACGGAAGAACAAGTACTGAACGAGGGGGGCCGGGTGTCGGAGCGCCAGCAGGTGGAGGCCGATTTGGCGCGCGCACGGCTGGATCTGCAGGCGGCTGAAAAGCAGGTGGACGCCTTGCAACGGCTGGTGTCCAAACACGCAGCCACGCAGGTAGAGCTAGATGCCGCCCGCCAATCGGCCGAGCAGTTGCGGCTACGCATCCAGGCGCTTGAGCAGCATAAGGGCGCGCTGGTCACCGGTCCGGACAAGGAGATCGCCAAATCCAAGTTGAGGGAGGCTCAGGCGGCCGCGCAAATCGCGCGCACCAATCTGGACCTGAGCGTAATTCGCGCGCCGATGGACGGCGTCTTGTACGACTTCGATCTGAAGCAAGGCTCTTTTGTAAATCCTGGCGACTTGATCGGCCGGCTGGGAAAACTGGATCGGGTACGCGTAACGGTATACGTCGACGAACCTGATCTAGGGCGAGTGCACGCCGGCGAGCCGGTGGATATTACGTGGGATGCTCTTCCCGGCCGCCAGTGGAAAGGCGCGGTGGATAAGCTACCAACCCAAGTGATCAAATTGGACACGCGCGAGGTGGGCGAGGTCGGCTGCATCATCGAGAACCCGGATCGAGATCTCTTGCCCAACGCGAATGTCACGGTGGAGATTCAAGCTACTACCGCGCCGAATGCACTGGTTGTCCCGAAAGAGGTGATCCGGCGGCAAGGCGGCCAGCCAGGGGTTTTCCTGCTGGAAGGCGACCACGTGGTATGGCGCAAGGTGGATCTGGGCGTAGCAAGCTATACCAAGACGCAGATCGTATCTGGGTTGAATGACGGCGATGCGGTGGCGCTACCCACTGAAAAGCCTCTCAAGGACGGCTCGCGCGTTGAACCTGTGTTCCAGTAGTGCCGCCCAAGCCGGTGAGCGGCTCCAGCGGATACCCCAGTTCGCGCCAGGTCTCGATACCGCCCTTGAGCGGCCGGACGCGCAGCACGCCCCGGCGTAAGAGTTGCAGCGCCGCACGGGCGCTGGAAGCTTCATTCGGTCAAGAACAGTACAAGACTACTTCTTTGTCGCGGGGAATCTCGTGGTGCCGCTGCTCCAGTTGTTCGAGGGGAATCCAGATTGCGCCGGGCACTTTGTACCCATCGTACTGCACTTCCAGGCTGCGCCTCAGATCTACAATTACGGCTTCAGAGCCGGATTCCAGCATGCCGCGGAGCTCCGCGGCGGTGACGCGGGCCACACGCAGATCGCGAATGAACCGGCGGCGCTGGTAGTATTTCCAAACAATGTAGGCAGCGAGTGCAGCCGCCAGAATCACAACCAAGCCCGACCCGAGGCGCCGCGCGTATTCGGCGGCGTCTTCGAGCTGATCTCGAAACAGGAAGCCGAGGCCAAGATAAGCACTGCTCCAGGCCACGGCGCCGGTCGCGTCCGCAACGAGGAATTTCCAAAGCGGCATGCGTGTCAAGCCCGCCAGCGGGGCTGCGGCAGCTCCCAGTCCCGGAACAAACTTCGCAAAGAGCAGCGTGGTTGCGCCAAATCTTGAAAACAGGCCCTTGGTGTTGCTGACGCACGAGTCCGGTTCAAGCGACAAGCGGCAAAGCAGGTTCAGAATGGAGTGCCCGCGCAGCCGGCCAAGCCGGAACCAGAACATATCGCTCGATATGGCGGCGCAGACCGCCAAGATCAGCGAAACGTCGAAGGAGCGAGATCCTAGGCCCGCCAGCGCGCCCATCGCCAGCATCACGGGGAATGCGGGTACCGGCACACCGATTTGCTCGGCCAGTACGTTCACGAACAATACCCAATATCCGTGCCGCAGCAGAAATGGCAGGATGCCGTGCATAGACGTAATTGTAGATGCGTTGCGGGTAAGGACGATTCAACGCCTTAATTCGGCCGTGCTACGAGCCGCCGGCACGCCGGATTGAATTGGAGGGCTTCTGCGACTCCGCGGACGGACGGTTCGCGCTTAGTCCTGGGCCCGGGACTCGACTTTGACCACTTGCCCGTTGTCCAGCCGAACGGTGCCGAGATACGCGCCCCTCGCCCAGTACTGGCAGCTTTCAAGCATATGCCCATTATCGCTGGGGACACTTATGTGCGATTCGGGTTTGCCCAAGGCAGCGAAGACGTCCTGTTCAGAAGTGCCGATCTGGATCCTGGCGAGTTCTTCGAGCGAGGGTTCCTTCACTGGTTCGATGACGGGCGGTAACGCCGCGGACACGGCATGGGCGGTGGCTGGCATCTGCCCCGCGAGCCGCCTGGAACCGGCTCGGCGGGCTCGCGGCGTGTAATCGGCTGCCGCTGCGGGTTCGGCCGCAGTCCCGAAACCGGGGCTGAACGTACCTGGAACTGCTCCCCGGTTGGTCGAGGCTGCCTTATCGCCCGTACTCGTCTGAGACGGCGCGATCGTGGCTTTAGGCCCGGACGTTTTGTTGCCAGTCTTTGCCGCCGTGGCGGTGGCATCATCCACGTTGTCGAAAATGCCAGACAGCGCCTTGGCCATCGGTTTTCCGGCCGCGGTACCGATGGTCGCTCCGGCCGCCGCAGCCGCGTGTTCGGTCAAGCTCTGGGCGCAGGCGACTCCACCTAACGCAAGTGCTCCCAGTGTTGCTATCGATGCTAACGAGCGCATGCTGTAACCTCTGTTCTCATGCTACGGCGAGGCCCCGCCGCAAACCAGCCAGAAAAAGCCTTAGCACCGGGTACCTAAAAGTACTGACAAGCGAAGCAAATCTACGGCAAAGCGTGTCCAACTTTGCTAAAGGTGTACTGTGGCGAAGATTACCCGAACATCTGCGAAGGCTCGGAAGCAGGTAGGCATATCGGCCGCTTCCAAGAAGGGGACTAAACCGGCTCTCAAGAAAGCTGCCGGCCACAGTGCGGCAAGGGCGCGGAAGAGCGGCCGGGGGCCAAACGCGGCGAAGCCGCAGAAGTCTTCTAAGGTGGCCAAGGCTAGGAAGCCCACGCGCACGACCCGTCCGGCTCGCCAGACCAAGCGCGCCGCAGCCACAAAGAATCCCGCGGTTACGCCACTCGATCTTTCGAATTTTCCGGCCGAGTCCCTCACCCAGTCCGAGCGCTGGATCTGTCTGGCGTGCGTTTGGGAAGTGTTCACGCGCCACATGGGCCTGGCGGCCCGGACCGCTCTTCTGGAGATCAAACGCTACACTCCTTCCATCGCCGAACTGAGTGCGCCCGCCGTTGCGCGCCCGTACTTTCAGCCTGAAAACGGGAAGGAGCCCTGCCCGTACTGCGGGTCTTCTTCGAAATGGCACGCGCGCATGCACGCGCACCGGATCGAGAGCGGAAAAGCCACGGATGCACTGCGGCGCGAACTGCTCAAGTCGCTATCCAAATCGAACGAGCAGTTCGTCGTGCTAGAACAAAAATCCACGCAGCAGGAGGCCTTCTTCGACTGGCTGGAGCGAATCAGCAAGCACCTGGATTTGGACAACCCCGCTTGGCTGAGCGAGGCCTCGCTGCACTATTTGAGCCGCAAGGAGCCGAAGATTGATTGGAAAGCGGAATTCGAGCACGTGCGTTCGATCCGCCGCTCGCGCCGGCTCGAAGACGGTTGGGAGATTGACGCGGGCCGGCTTTTTCTCGCGCCGCTGCTGTTCGACGAGCTGCTGCTAGTGCAGTACCTGTTGAGCCGGTCCCACCGCGCCGGAGGTTTGACGCTGGAGCGCCGGTTTACATTGCCGGAATTGTGGCACCGGCTGCGCAACTCCGGCTACCTGAGGGAAGTTGGCGTAACCGCGAACAACCCGTCGGATGCGCTCGAGCAATTGTTGGTGTACCTGAGCGGCGGCGAAGCGTCGGTGCGCTATTACTACATTGTCGACCGGCGGGGTTACCTGGAAACGGCGAAGCTGTTGAGCGCCGCGAAGGTGAAATAGGGCCTGCGATTCGATGAACAGGCGTGTATATTGGAGCGGAGGTGATGGCCATGTTCCGATTCGGGCAAGTATCCGTGTTCGGCTTAGCGATAAGCGGCGTCGCATTCGCCCAGGCTTACCCGCACGCGTTTCCCCGGCAGGGCGCCACCAAGTTGTTTGAGAACGAGCGGGTGATCGTTTGGGATGCGACTTGGCCGATTGGCGTAGAACAGCCCATTCATCAACATAAATACGACATGGCGCTGGTGTTTCTGCGCTATGGAAAGATCAAGGTGACGACGCCGGCGGGCAAGGTCAGTATCGCAGAGCCGTTCGAGGTGCCCCGGCCGATGTATCAGGCCAGAGGCGTCACGCATAAGGAAGAAGCGATAGGGAATGCGGGCGATTCGGAACGGCACGCGATCATGGTGGATCTCAAGGATTTCACGCCCCCGCCAATGGCCGCGAAGCCTGGCATGGAACCGGCGTTTCCGCGCGAGGGAGCCAAGGATGTGATCGACAACGCGCGCGTGCGGTTTTGGGATTTTACTTGGCCGGCGAACAAAGCGCTCGCACAGCACGTGCATCAGACGGATTCCGTGGAGATCTTCGTGAGCGATGGCACGCTGCGTACGCGCTTGGCCGACGGGCACGAGCAAGCGCAGCCGGTCCACTACGGATATGCGCGGTTTGTCCCTCGCGGCCAAGTGGACACCGAAGAAGCCGTGAACGGTACGCCACGAGCGTTTACTATCGAGATCAAGTAGCAGCCCTTTCGGCTCATGGGCGCGGTAGGAGATCCGTGGGCTGTGCCGGCATTTGGGCCAGACGGCTCTCACAGTGGCGATAGAGTAACGTCCCGCGCCGCTACACACCGGTGCAACGCGTTCGTACTACGGCGAGTGGAGGATGCCGCGGCAGTACGCATAGGAGGAAGCTTGTCACGAGGCACTCGCATCCTGTGTGCGATCTGGTATACAATTCCCCTCATGACCCGCAGTACCGCCGTGGTCCTTCTTGTATTCTCACCTTGCTTTAACGCGTTCCAACCGCCGGCCACTCAGGTTTCCTCATCGTATATCGATCCGCACCTGAACCTGACGGCGTCGTCCGGGCTGGCTGCCGTCCCAGGGGCGCGCCTGCGGATCGATACGGAGCTTGCGCTTATTCCCGTCCACGTGACCACCGCCGATGGCACCACGGTCACCAGCCTCGCACGCGACAACTTTCAAATTTTTGAAGAAGGCGTGGAGCAGAAGATCACACATTTCTCAAAGGACGATGCGCCCGTGTCGGTCGGGCTGGTGTTCGACACTAGCGGAAGCATGGTGACGAAGATGAAGAAGTCCGCAGACGCTGCGCAGACCTTCTTCAAGACTGCCAATACCGACGACGAATTTTTCCTGGTGGAATTCAACGACCGGCCGAAGCTGACCATCCCGTTCACTCCGGATTCCGCTTCGTTGTACCACCGCATAACCCGCCTGCGGCCATTTGGACGCACATCGCTGTTGGATGCGATTCATCTGGCCATGGTCGAGATGAAGAAGGCGCACAACCTGCGGAAGGCCATTGTCATCCTTTCCGACGGCGGCGACAATCGAAGCCGGTTTACGGCCAGCGAGATCAAAAACGAGATGCTTGAATCCGACGTCCAGCTTTATGCGATGGGCATTTTCGATTTGGACGACATGCACAAGCACCCCATCGAAGAACAGAATGGGCCTCAATTACTGCAGGAACTTGCCGAACAGACGGGCGGCGAAATGTTTACGGTGAACAGTCTGGACGAATTGGGTCCGGCCAGCGAGCAGATCAGCCGCGAACTGCGGAATCAGTACCTATTGGGATACTCGCCGAGCGACGAATCGCGAGATGGAAAATTCCGGCGCGTTAAGGTGAAGCTCAACACGCCGGAACGTCCGGATTTGAGAACCTACTTCCGCCACGGATACTACGCTCCCGCGGAGTAAGGCCGAAGTTTACCAGCGGAAGCCGAAAGAAATCGGCAGATAGTCGGAGTGGCGGCCGTGGCCGAGCAAGACGCGGTCATAGCGCGCCTCAGCAAAGAACTTACCGTTCCATTTGCTCCCCAGAGCGACACCCGCGCCGCCGTTCACTCCCCACTTATTCACCGCGTAAGAAGATAGGATTTGGGTGGTCGGGACGGCAACTGGATAAAATGCTCCGAAGAACGGGTCGAAGGCCGTGAATGTGCTAACGCTCGGTTGCGTAAATTCCTGAAGCCAGTGGTACACGCCGCCGCCGCCAATCAGATAAAAATCGACGCGGCCGTGTGGGTTCAGATGGACGATGGGGTCCACGGTTGCAGAGAAGACCTGTACGTCACCGCCAGGAAATCCCAGATTGTTCAACGTGAACGAATTGACGCCCATGTGGTTAAAGTCCAACTGCAGCATCGCGCCCAGGTAAGGCGAGAAGTTATAGCCAGCGCCGCCTTGGACATTCCATCCGGTATCCAGATGCCGGCCCGTGTTGCCAACCGGCTGCGTAAAACCGCCGCCAAGATCAAACGAAAAACGGTGCGTCTCCTGCTGCGCATAGAGACCGGCGGCCGAAACAAGACCGAAGCAAAAAGTAAAAGCAAGACATTTCCTCATAGTAGACCTCTAACGTCTAGATCGCCGCGTCTAGGGGTCGGTTTCATTTAAGCGTGTGACATACAAGTTAAGGAGGGATTCTTAAGAGCGCGGGACGCCGCGGCATCCTCTGTCCAAAGCGAAAGTGCTGCCGCGGCGTTCCGTTGTGCGCGTTCTGAAGACTACCGCGTACTTGAAGTTCGGGACAGGCCGAAGCCCTGCCCCTGTCTTACTTAGTCTGAACAGGCAGAAACGGCATTGCTCCATTGCCGACTACTTGCGGGAACTGGCCGTTCCATTTCTGCTCAAGAATTTCTAGTTGCTTCCACTGGACTAGCTCCGGCGTAAGCGATTTCGTGAGCAGGTCGTTCGCCAGCGCTTGGCCGCGCGCGATTTCCACGCCTTTGGCGGCTTGGGCGACGGCTTCACGTTTTTCATTTTCCGCGCGTTCGGCATGCTGTGTGGCGGCGATCTTCGCCTCAATCGCCTCCTTCACGGTTTCGGGCGGACGCGGCGGTGCGGCGAACCCCAACTGAATAACTTCCACTCCATACGGACGCATGGTCTGCTTCACCTGATCCAGGACTTTATCGATCAGCTCCGACTGGCGGACGCCGTTGATATCTTCGGCGCGATACTGCGCCGAGGTTTTGAACGCGTTTCGGACAGCATCATGGAAAAACCCGTGTGTAAAGCTATCCAGATCGTCGTTGCGGAAGGTCACGTAGAAATGCGGCACTTGGTCGCGAACAAGCTCGTACGACACATTGACATCGGCGGTGAAGCGGAGTCCTTCAGCCGACTGAAAGCTGATCTCGTCGTTCACCGGCCGGCCCTCTTGAGGCGACGCACTCCAGATGGCGCGCTGCACGTATGTCGGATACGTCAGCACCACCTCATTAATCGGATTATACCAGACGCGACCCGACTGAATGGGAAAATCCTGGACGCCACGATCGGATCCGGATTGCTTGACAACGATGCCGACGTGGCCGGGCGCGACCACTTTGTAGCAGCCGGTGCAGTACGTCATGGCGGCGATAGCCGACGTTGCGATCATGCGGTTCATAGTTCCTCCTTGTGCCTAACTACGGCGACGACTAATTGCGCCCACTACGAGCGACATTAGTGCGAGTAAGATCAAATATCCGCCGGCGACTGCTACATCGCTGGAACGGTTTAACAAGTGCAACGCGAAGTTCACCGCCAGGACGAGCAGCCCCAGCACAATTCCAGACAGGAAGACTTTTGCCATCGCGCACCTCCGGGGCGGCTTCGGCGGATCAACAATTTTTCTGGGAGTAGCTCTGGTAAGCGAACGCTTACGTTTATGGGTTGGTTCGAGTCAACATGTGTACTCCCTTCGAGGCATGTAGCCTCATCCGGGATTTCGACACCAGAATAGATTTTTATTAAGCCCGAAAGGATTCAGAAACCGGTATGTCGGGATGCGGACACAAAGGTAGGGCGTTTGCTGGCTGCCGCGTGCGGGAGACGGAGCGCCGTTCAGACGCGTGTGAAGTGCAGCACGCATCGTTGCTACGCGCTACATGCTTTCGTAGCAGCGCTCGAAGAAGCCGTCGGTCATTCCGGCGATGTAATCGCAGACCACCCGGTGCACTGGGGAGGCCGCAAGCGCGTCGGCGTAATATTCGGGCAGTTTGCCTGGATGCTGGTAATAAAATTCGAACAGTTCGGCGATCCGTGCGGCCGAGCGCTTCCGTTCCTCGACCATGGCTTCGGAGAAATAAACGGTGTGATGCAGAAATTGCTTGAGCTGGCGGTTAGTGGCCTGTGCTTCCGGCTTGAAGATCGCAAGGCGGTGTGGGTGCGATCGAACGTCATTGGAATCCGCGAGCCCGGCCGCTTCAGCGGCTTCCGCCGTGCCTTGCACTAGACCGGACACTAAACCGTCAACAAGCCCGCGCACCACCTCCTGAAAGACTTCGCGGCAGGACGCGGCCGGGAACTGTCCCTCGGCCTGGTCGTAGCGCCGGTGGAACTCGGGGACAACTTCACGGACCTGATCTACCGTAAAGAGCGCGGCCGAGAAGGCATCGTCCAAATCGGCGGTGTTATAGGCGATCTCATCAGCGAGATCGATCAATTGGGCCTCAAGCGGCGGCCGCAAGCCGGGCAGGTATTCGTCCAATTCGGGATTGTCCCCGGCCGAAAAATCGCGCGAGTGTTTGACGATGCCCTCGCGCACTTCGAACGTCAGGTTCAGGCCGGGGAAGCGCACGTAGCGGTGCTCGAAAGATTCTACGATGCGTAGCGCGTGCAGGTTGTGATCGAACCGGTCGCCGAACCGCCGCATCTGCCGGTCCAGTTCCTCCTCGCCGGCATGCGCGAAAGGCGGATGGCCGATGTCATGGGCCAGCGACAAGGCCTCCGTGAGATCTTCATTCAGGCCGAGCGCCGAAGCCAGCGTACGAGCGATCTGCGAAACCTCAATGGTGTGCGTGAGGCGGTTCCGGAAGTGGTCGGAAATTCCCGGCGGGAAAACCTGGGTCTTGTTCTCGAGACGCCGAAAAGCGCGGGAGTGGATGACGCGATCGCGGTCGCGCTGAAACTCGTTGCGGTACGGATGGGGAGGTTCGGGATAGCGGCGTCCCCGGGTGGCAGAAACCGGGAACCGCAACCGGCCCAGCGGGATCACTTCTGCGGCAGATCGCCGATGGCGGTAATGGCCGCCCGGCTAATCGCGCCGCGCGGGCTACTGCGGAGCGGCTCGATCAGCTTGCGTGCACGTTGCGGGTCGGTCGGAGCAATCAACTGACCCAGCACGAGGGTGGCCTCGTCCTTCGAAACCAGCGTGGTGGGATGGTCGATCACAGATTGCAGCAGCTTCTCGCCATCGCTGAGTTTTCCTTCCGATGCGTACACCTTCGCCAGCGCGAGCTTCGCGATGGAGCTGATGTTTGCATTTCCGTCATCGACGACCTTCTTCAAGTGCTTCTCAGCTTCAGCGTAGTTGCCCGCGTCAGCTGCGTTCGTGCCCAAGAAGTACTCGGCCAAAGAGCCTTCTTCAGTCCCGGGATATTTGTTGGCCACCTCGGAAAAGGCTTGCGTGGCAGCTTTCTGACGGTCCGCTTCGGTGGGAAAGGACAGCATGAACTCGTTCGGCGCCTGCTGGCCCACCAACGCATTTTGAACCTGCATGGCGTGGTGCAGGGCTTCCTGCCGGACGCCGCGCTCGTGTGTCCGATAGATGAAAAACGCAACAGCGAGGATGACCACGGCCACGCCGATTGCAGCCCAGCGAATCAGCTGTTGGCGATGTTCGCTGACATATTCGACGCTGTGTTGGACCTCCAGCGCAAACTTGTCACTTTTCAATTCTTTGCGAGTAAGGCGAGCCACAAGAACCTCGTATTTTGGGGAAACTTCATCATAACATGCCGGTCGAGCCCGTGCCGTGCGCTCCAACGGGCGCATACGTCGCAGCCGCAGCGTCCTTGCTCCACCAAAACACGGTGCGGCGCCATTGGGTATGCGCACGACAAAAGAGCTGAATCTACATCAATTTTGGCACGGCGCGGGCGCATCGCAAAGCGTGAGAGCTTTGCGGCCCGGTTCGCTCTATTCCAACGTGACGATCACTTTGGAATCCAATTGCCCGCGCTGCGGCTCACGGGACATCCGGCTATCCCGGCAACAGAGCTTCTTAATCGGAGCCCTGCGCGCGGTAATGCTGAACTCGTACCGGTGTAGGAGCTGTTATCGGCGCTTCTTGCGTCCCGGACTGGCAGCTAACGCAAACCCCCGCTCCATGTCCTCCCTTGTGGAGGAAAGCCGCACGAACGCAAACTGATCAGTGCTACCGGAACCGATCAGGAAAAACTGCGTACGGCAGAAGCTTCGTCGTCGAACACTTCGAAGACGGTATAGAGCTTTGTGATTTGCAGCAGATCCTTCACACGTTTACTCAGCCCCAGCAGCTTCAGCTGTCCGCCGTGATTGGTTACGGTCGTGAAGCCCGACACCATCTCCCCGATTCCCGAACTGTCGATGTAGGAGACATCGCCCAGATTCACCAGCAGCTTCTTATTCCCCTTAGCAGCCAGATCGCGCACCGTGTCGCGGAATGTGCTCGCTCCCTCACCCAACGTGATACGGCCTGTGGCATCGATCACGGTCACGTCGCCTACTTGGCGCGTTGTCAGTTTAACGCTCACAAATTGGATCCTCCTCGAATTCTCCTGGATGTTGTCAACTGGCTTTAGCCAGGTATTTCACCATCGTCACTTCGGTCCCGCTGGGCTCAGCTCGGCGCACCTGGAATTCATCCACGAAGGCGCGCATGAGCAGCAGCCCGCGGCCGGACTGGCGAAGCAGGTTGTTATCCTCAAGCGGGTCCGGCACGGAACTGACGTCGAATCCTTTGCCCTCGTCGGCGATCACCACCGTCAAACGATCCGCCGCTTTGGTGATGGACACATGAACCTTCTTGCGCGCGTTGTAAGCGTTGCCGTGGACCACTGCGTTCACCATGCCTTCGCGCACCGCCATACCCAGCTGATGCAACTCATCTTCTCCGAAACCAATGTCCTCGGCGGCCTGCAATACGGCTCTTTCTGCCACCTCTACGCTGTCGAGCGTAGAATCAAGCAGCATCCGTCGTTCTGCCATAGGATCGCAGGGCGTGGCCAAATCGAATGTTTACAATAGAATACTCGGATGGGCGGTGTCAACACGCGGCGTTCGCTCGCCGGCCTTTACATTCGTGACGCGGCCGAAGCTCCAACGGATGGTTACCTATGAGCGCACGGGCGGCGTTTGCGCAGCCACCTGGAAAAAACCAGCAGCAGCAAGCCAGTCGCTACTAACGGCGTATAGGAAGGTTCCGGGATCACGGTCACCGGTGGTGGAGGCGCAAGCACCGGGGTTGGCTGGCGATGCGAATGCCCCCAGATCGGCGGGATGAACGGAAGGATCGGAATAAATCTGCCGTGGTGGACCTGCGGCGATGGCCGGGCGGCCGGTAGCGCGCGCTGCGCTGGAGGTGGCAACACCGGCGTTTCTAGTGGTAAAGGCGGGAAGCTGAAGGCCAGAACCGGCACTTCGACCCAGGTTTCCAGTACTTTTTCCTCCGGCTCATGCGGGCGTACCGGTGCCATTGGGTGCACGGAATAGGAATTCAGGCATCGCCCCCGGACAATATGCTGACCGTCCGTGAAGACCGGTTCGCCGGCTTTCAACCGAACTGTTTTCGCGGTCCAATAGATCTTGTCGCCGAAGCGATACGAAACATATCCGGACAGGTCGGCGCTCAGAACAACTCTCTTGAGCCGCTTCAGGTCCACCGCGGCGTACTGATCGCGAATAGCAGGATCGCTCATGGCGCGGCGCGCTTCTTCAACGGTCACGGCGCCGCCCGGAACCACCGAGTAGGGATACACTCTCCGGTACTCTTCGGTGATCTGGAGACCTTTACGAATCGGGGCCGGCCCACTGGCGGCAGGTTGAAGCGGGGGCTGCCTGAGAGGCGCACGCCAGGTCACGAGAGCGGCTACAAGACCGGTGCCGATCGTGCTGGCCGCGAGCACCACAATGGTTGTTTTCACGGTGGTCGAGCCTCATCTACGACTCAGTCCTTGGACTGAGGGCTCCCACCGGCCTCAGAATACACCTAAGGCATGGCAAACTCGTGGACAACGCGGTTCAAAACTAGTGCGGGGTCGTACTAGTCCGCAACGGCGAGTAGTACTGATCCCGCGGATTTACGCCACGTATCCAGCATTGAGCAGATTAGGAAGCCAACCACAATAAGTGGTTTCTTGAACACCTTCGAAACAAAGCCTGAGGAAGCCCATAACTTTTGGTATCCCAGGCACATGCCCGCCCTTTGCTACAATGGGTACCCATGGGCGAGGTCCGCAATGGCAGTGCTGTCAAAAAAATTATTCTATTGCGTCCGCGGGGGTTCTGCGCTGGAGTCGTACGGGCGATCGATGTCGTAAAGATCGTACTGAACCTGTACGGCGCCCCCGTTTATGTTCGCAAGGAAATTGTGCATAACCGGCATGTGGTCGACGAACTCCGCCGGGCGGGGGCAATTTTCGTCGAGGAACTTAGTGAAGTTCCCGAGGGCGCGCGCGTAATCTTCAGCGCGCACGGTGTTTCCCCGGCAGTACGGGACGAAGCCAAGCAGCGGAACTTACAAGTTATAGACGCAACTTGCCCGTTAGTAACAAAGGTGCATTTAGAGGCCGTTAAGTTCGCCAGGCAGGATTATACGATCATCCTGATCGGCCATGCCGGCCACGACGAGGTAATTGGGACCTTGGGCGAGGCTCCCCAATCGACCATCCTGGTGTCCTCGGTGGACGACGTAGACCGGCTGAAAGTAAAAGATCCAACTCGCATTTCGTATCTGACCCAAACCACGCTTAGTCTGGACGAAACCCACGACATCGTCGAGCGCCTGAAAGAGCGCTTCCCGGCCATCAAAGGTCCACGGACGCAGGACATTTGTTACGCAACCGAGAACCGCCAGTTGGGGGTCAAAGCGGTGGTGCCGTTGACTGAGGTTCTGCTGGTAGTCGGTTCGCAAAACAGTTCCAATTCAAGGCGGCTGGTAGAGGTCTGCCAGAACGAAGGAGTTCCGGCTTATCTGGTGGATGACAGCCGGGAAGTGAACCCAGACTGGCTCAAGGATGTCCGGACTGTCGCCGTTACAGCCGGCGCTTCGGCTCCGGAAAACCTGGTGCAAGAGTTGATCCAATCGCTGGAGACGCAGTTTGGTTTCGACTACATGGAAGAAATGGAGCTGAAAGAAGAAGACGTGCGGTTCCATCTTCCTTCAGACCTGGAGCGGTCCGCGCTCCAGCTTACGACCATTGCACGAGCATGATGCCGCAACTGCAAGTTGCCGAGTCATTGCTGTCCCACACGTCTAAAGCTGCGCGGCGCGCTCTAGATCATCTGCTGTGCACGCAGCAAGAGACGGGTTATTGGGCAGCCGATTTGACCGCGGACACGACGCTCGAATCGGATTATGTTCTGCTTCAGCTTTGGCTGCATCCGCCGGAGAACGGGGTTTGGAACCCCCCGACACGGCCGCTGATCGATCGAGCTGTGGAATCGATTCTGGCGCGGCAATTGCCCGATGGCGGCTTCAATATTTATCCCCAGGGGCCGGCCGATATCAGTGCGACGGCGAAGGCCTATTTCGCCTTGAAGGTAGCGGGCCTGGATCCAAACGATCCGCCGCTGGCGAAAGCGCGCGAGCGGATTCTATCGATGGGCGGGCTGCACGCGGCTAACAGCTACGTAAAAATTAATCTGAGCCTGTTCGATCTTTACCCGCGAGAACACACCCCGTCGATTCCACCCGAGATTGTTCTGCTCGGCAATTTCATTTACCAGATGTCGTCGTGGACACGAGCGATCGTGATTCCGCTTTCGATCGTGCACGCGCTGAACCCGCGCCGCCCGGTACCGGCGGGATTCAGTTTGAAAGAGCTGTTTCTCGAAAGCGGCCATCCGGAATATTCGCGATCCCGGATCAGCTTCGGCTGGCACAATTTCTTCCTGCAGCTGGATACAGGCCTCAAGCTGTGGGAGAAGTACGGACCGAAGGCGATCCGCAAAAAGGCGATCCGCAGCGCCGAGCAATGGATGCTGGAGCGCACCCGCTATACCGACGGCCTGGCGGCAATCTATCCGCCCATGATGTATGTAATCATGGCGCTGGATTTGTTGGGTTATCCGGCCGAACACCCGGACCGCGTCGAAGCACAGAAGCAATTCGATAACTTGATGGTCAACGATGGGCGCCGGTTTTTCTTCCAGCCGTGCTTCTCCGTGGTTTGGGATAGCGCCATCGCTGCGTTTGCCATGGGCGAATGTGCCGAGCCTCCGCGCGATGCTTTGCGCAAGTGCGCAGACTGGCTGCTGACCAAGGAGGTCCGCCGTAAGGGCGATTGGTCGGTGAAGCGGCCCAATACGCAACCATCCGGCTGGTATTTCGAGTTCGCCAACGAGTTTTATCCCGATATCGACGACACCGCTATGGTGCTGCTGGCCTTGAGCCGGTCCGAGGCTTCGAGCGGCTCCGAACAGGAAGCAGCCGAGCGTCGCGCCATCCAGTGGCTGCTGGATATGCAATCGAAGGACGGCGGCTGGGCAGCGTTTGACGTGGACAACAACTGGCGGCCGTTGAGCTTCGTTCCGTTCGCCGATCATAACGCGATGCTGGACCCGACGTGTCCTGATATTACCGGGCGTGTGTTAGAGGCGTTGTGCTCATACGGCCACACGCGATCGCACCCGGCGGTCCGCCGGGGGATTGAATTTTTGGTGCGGACGCAGGAGGCCGACGGCAGTTGGTATGGCCGCTGGGGCGTCGACTACATCTATGGCACGTTCCTGGCTCTGCGCGGGCTGCAAGCCGCGGGCGTGAGCGACCGGGAAGCCTACATCCAGAGGGCGTTGGAATGGGTGCGTTCGATCCAGAATTTCGATGGCGGATGGGGCGAGAGCTGCGACAGTTATCGCGTGGGCAGTTACATCAACGCACCCAGTACGCCTTCGCAAACCGCCTGGGCGATTCTGGCCCTGCTGGCGGGTGGCGACACAACCAGTACCAGCCTGAACGACGGCATTGAATATTTGATCCGTACGCAACGGAGCGACGGGACCTGGGATGAGCAGCTGGCCACCGGCACTGGATTTCCGCAAGTCTTTTACCTTTGCTATCACCTGTACCGGAACTCGTTCCCGCTGCTGGCAATGAACACGTTCCTTAAAATAAGAACCGCTTCCGAGGACAACAAGAAATGAGATTTCCGCTTTCGATGACAGCGGGCATGGCGACCTATATCGCCCGCAACAAGATGCGTCCGAAGCCCGAGTGGCAAAAGACGGTGGTGACAAATACGGACGCGTCCAATCCGTTTCATATCGTCTATACGCACACCAATGCTCCGCGGAAGCCGCATCCGATGATTAACAAGCGCTTCCCGCTAGTGCTCATGCTGGAGCCGCTGCATACCTGCAATCTGACCTGCACCGGCTGCGGGCGCATTCGCGAATACGAATCCACTATTACGCAGAAACTTTCGCTGCAACAGTGCTTAAACGCCGTGGATGAGTGCGGTGCGCCGATCGTTTCCATTTGCGGCGGCGAGCCGATGCTGTATCCCGAAATCGGGCCTTTGGCAGCGAAGCTGGTGGAGCGCAACAAAACGATTTATCTGTGCACGAACGGGATGTTCATCGTCAAACGACTGAAGGAATTCAGGCCCGCCGACAAGTTCTTTTTTAACGTGCACCTGGACGGGATGGAGAAGAATCACGACATCGCCGTGGAGCGCGACGGCGTGTTTCGCGAAGCCATCGAGGGCGTGAAGGCAGCCAAGAAGGCCGGGTTCCGGGTGTGTACCAACACCACCGTCTACAAAGAGACGGACATGAACGAAATCGAAGAGCTCTTCGAATATCTGACGCAGTTTAATGTGGACGGGCACACCATCTCGCCGGCTTATGGATATTCGGCGGTGAACCAGCGCGAGATTTTCATGACGCGCGACGATATCCACGAGAAGTTCAAGCAAATCGATAAGCTGGCGGCCAGGTACCCGCTGTTCAGCACGCCGACCTATTTGGAATTCCTGCAAGGCAAACGCGACTATCCTTGCACGGCCTGGGGCAATCCCACCTACAACGTCAAAGGCTGGAAAGGTCCGTGCTATCTCATTACGGATGCCCACTACCAGACCTTCGAAGAATTGATGACCAAGACCCAATGGGAGAGCTACGGCGAAGGAAACGATCCGCGCTGCGATCACTGCATGGTGCACTGTGGGTTCGAGCCTTCGGCAGCCCTCGGAATCAATGCAAGAGCAGGCGACACGTTCAAGCTGATGACTTGGGCGTTTCGATAGAAGAAGGAAGGTGAAACCGACCCTCGTCACTGGGGCCACGGGTTTCATCGGCTGGCATGTGGCTCGCAAGTTGCTCGCGCGCGGGGATCAGGTTCGGGCTTTGGCCCGGCCGTCGAGCCAGGTGCGCGAGCTGGATGTCGAAGTGGTTCGCGGCGACCTGCGCGATCCGGAATCTCTCGAGCGAGCGGCCATGGGGTGCGGCGTGGTATTCCACGTCGCGGCCGATTACCGGCTGTGGGCCAAGGATGCGAGCGAATTGTATCGATCCAACGTGGATGGGACACGCAATGTCCTTGAGGCGGCGCGGAAGTGCGGCGTCGAACGCGTGGTCTATACCAGCACCGTGGGCTGCATCGGCATTCCCGAGAACGGCCTGGGCACTGAGGATACCAGCGTGAAGCTGGAGGACATGAAGGGGGCCTACAAGCGCTCGAAGTTCCAGGCCGAGCAGGTGGCGTTGGAGTTCGCGCGGTCCGGCTTCCCGGTGGTGATTGTGAATCCCACCGCGCCGATTGGCGATCACGATTTTAAGCCAACTCCCACCGGGAAAATCGTTCTGGACTTTCTCAAAGGGGCGATGCCGGCCTACGTCGATACGGGCTTGAACTTCGTAGACGCCGGCGATACGGCCGAAGGACATCTTCTAGCTTGCGAGCGAGGGCGCCCCGGGGACCGATACATTCTGGGGTCGGAGAATCTGACTCTGCGGCAGATGCTCGAACGGCTGGCTCAGGTAACGGGCGGACACGCACCGCGCTGGCGCATTCCGCATGCGCTGGCTTACGCGGCTGGCGTGGCGAGCACTGGATGGGCAAACCTAACCGGCCACGAGCCGCGGGTACCGATCGATGCCGTGAAGATGGCACGCACCAAGGTTTTCGTTTCGCTCGATAAGGCGAAGCGCGATTTAGGTTTTAATCCCCAACCAGTCGATGGCGCACTGCGGCGCGCGGTGGACTGGTTCCGGGCCAACGGTTACGTCTGATTGCTGGCGTTCATTGCCGCTGAGGCTCGCGAGTTCGCCGGCGTGCTGCGGCATGCAAAAGACGTGGCGAAGCTCGACTGGCCCATGGATTTTGCGCGTAGCGCGACGTTAAACGGCCGGGATGTAGTCTTGCTGGCGAATGGTCCTGGCCCGAGACTGGCGGCGAGGGCCGCCGAAATAGCAAAGGAGCATATCGATTTGCAAGGTTTGATAAGCGTCGGCTTCTGCGGCGCCCTAGATCCGTCGCTGAAACCGGCCGATATCATCGTCGCGCGCCAGGTCTGTGGCGGTCCGACCAACGTCACGCACGCTCTCACCGTGCCGCGTTCACAGTCATCTGAACGCAAGTTGGGCAAGCTGTTATCGACGGACCACGTAGCCACAACGTCTGAGGAAAAGAGAATGCTTCACCGGGAAACCGGCTCAGATGCCATCGAAATGGAAGCGGCTGCCCTGGCGGCCAAAGCAACCGAATGGCAGATCCCGTGCTTTGCCGTCAAAGCCGTTAGCGATATGTCGTGCGAAAGCTTGCCGTTAGATTTCAATCGGCTCCGCGACGCTGAAGGCCGTTTCAGCCGTGGCAAAATTATACTCGCTGCCCTTCGCCGGCCGAGCCTGTTTCCCAGTCTTTTGCACTTGAATCGCCGATGTAATCTTGCCGCCGAGGCCCTAGGAGATTTCCTTGCCCGCAGTAGCTTCTGAAATCCTAACCGTCCCCACGCACATGCGCGCTGCCGTTTACACGGGCGAAAGCACCATCGCCGTGAAGGAAGTGCCCACGCCGAAGATCGACCCCGGCGAGCTGCTGATCCGGGTGGAAAGCTGCGGAATCTGCCACACGGATCTAAAGAAGATCGAGTACAATCTGCTGGCCCCGCCCCGAATCTACGGCCACGAAACGGCCGGCATCGTTGCCGCGACCGGGGCCGGCGTCCATAACTTCTCGGTGGGTGATCGCGTAATCGTGTTCCACCACATTCCGTGCATGGAATGCTTCTACTGCCGGCATAAGCTGTACGCGCAGTGTCCGGTGTACAAGCGGGTGGGAGTCACGGCCGGCTACGAACCCGCCGGCGGGGGCTTTTCGCAATACGTCCGCGCGATGGACTGGATTGTCCGCCGCGGCGTCGAAAAGATACCGGACGGCGTGTCTTTCGACCGGGCTTGCTTCGTCGAGCCGGTGAATACGTGCCTGAAAGGCGTGGTTCAGCTTGCGCCCCAGCCCGAGGACGTGGTGGTGATCCTCGGCCAGGGACCGATCGGGATGATGTTCACCATGCTCGTGAAGCGCTACGGGTCAACTATTGTAGCTACCGACACAATGCCTCACCGGCGCGAGCTTGCGTTGAAGTTCGGCGCTGCAGCGGCTTTGGATCCGCGCGAGCCGGGTCTGGACGAGCGCATCCGCGAAATGACCAGCGGGCGCGGCGCCGACGCAGTAATCGTGGCGGCTTCGGTTCCGGGTATTGTCGAACAAGCCGTGCGGTATTCCCGTCCTGGCAGCCGGATTCTTCTTTTCGCCCAGACCTCTCACCAGGAGAGGATCGAGATCTCCGGCGCCGATCTGTGCGTTGGGGAGCGGATGATATTCGGCTCCTACAGCGCGTCGCTAGAGCTGCAGAAGGAGTCGGCTGACCTGGTTTTCAACGGGGCACTGCCGGTGGAGGACCTTGTGTCGCATCGTTTTCCGCTGGACGATATTCGCTCGGGAATCGAGCTGGCATTGCATCCCAACCCTAAATCGTTGAAAATTATAATTCGGCCTCAGAGGTGGTCCGAGTGAACAGCCCGCACATGTCGTCCTCTCCAATCAGCAGTCAGATGATGGCCGCCGTGCTTTATGGCCGCGAAAATCTGCAGATCGAAGCCGTTCCCGTGCCCGAAATCGGCCATAGCGATGTGCTGGTGCGTGTGCAGGCTGCCCTTACCTGCGGCACGGACGTTAAGGTGTTCCGGCGCGGTTACCATGCCCGCATGATCGTGCCTCCAGCCTTGTTCGGGCACGAACTGGCCGGCGACGTGGTCGCGGTGGGCGAGGATGTCCGTAAGTTTCGCGTCGGCCAGCGAGTGGTGGCCGCGAACTCCGCCCCGTGCCTGGAGTGCTTCTATTGCAAGCGCGGCAACCCGAACCTGTGCGAAGACCTGCTGTTTAACAACGGCGCCTACGCTGAGTACATCCGCATTCCGGCGCGTATCGTCGAGCGCAACATGTACGAGATGCCCGCGCACGTCAGTTACAAAGACGCCGCGCTCGTAGAACCCCTGGCTTGCGTATTGCGCGGTTTGGATGAAACCGGTCTACGGAGCGGGGACAACGTCGCCATCATCGGGCTCGGGCCTATCGGGCTGATGTTTGTGCGCATGGCGAAGGCGTACGGGGCGCGCGTCATCGCGATCGGCCGGCGGCAAACGCAACTGGAGCGCGCGATCCGGATGGGCGCCGACGATGTCCTGGAATCCCAGCATCCCGAAGACACGATCGGCCGGGTACGCGAGTTGACGAAGGGTTACGGCGTGGATGTCGCGATTGAGGCGGTGGGCCATCCCGATTTGTGGCAGATGGCCGTGAAATTCCTGCGGCGCGGCGGCACCGTGAACTTCTTCGGCGGCTGTCCCAACGACAGCCACATCAGCCTGGATACCTCGCTGCTGCACTACTCCGAGATCACCTGCAAAGCCAGTTTTCACCACACGCCCGCGCACATCCAGAAGGCGCTCGATTTTGTCCGGCGAGGCGTGATCACTTCGTCCGATTTCGTGAACCGCGTGGAACCGCTGACGAATCTGCTGGAAGTGATGCGGCACCTGATGAGCCACAACGGTCACATGAAGACCGCGATCATACCGTAGGCGTGCAGAAGTGGTCCCGCTGCTTGCCCCCAAGGCATTTGTTCACTCGGCTGAGGCGCTCAGCGGCGCATACGCCAAGGCAGAAGCCGAGCAATACACGCGCTGGCTGGCCACGCATCACTACGAAAATTTTCATGTCGTAACGTTCCTGCTACCTAAGCGATTGCATCAGGACTTCTACAACGTATACGCATTCTGCCGTTGGGCAGACGATTTAGGCGACGAGATCGGCGACCGGGCGGAGAGCCTGCGCCTCCTGGCGTGGTGGCGGCGCGAACTGGAAGCGATGTATGCGGGCGAGGTGCGGCATCCAGTCTTCGTGGCGCTTCAGGACACGGCCCGCAAATACGAACTGCCGATGCAGCTCTTTTGCGACCTGATTAGGGCGTTTGAACAGGATCAGGTTGTGACGCGCTACCAAACCTGGACGGAAGTGTTCGCTTATTGCCGCTATTCGGCTAATCCCGTCGGCCGGCTGGTACTACGGCTGTGCGGCTATGCGGACGAGGAGCGGGACCGCTTGTCGGACTCGACCTGCACGGCCCTGCAGCTCGCCAATTTCTGGCAGGACGTGACTGTCGATTATGAAAAGAATCGTGTCTATCTGCCGCTGGACCTGCTGGCGCGGCATGGCTGCACTGAAAACGATATTGCCACGCGCAACTTTACTCCCGGGTTCGGGGCTGCGATGCGGGATGCGGTGGGAGTGGCTCGTACGCTTTTCCTGGAAGGGTTGCCGCTGGTAAACATGGTAGACCGGAGGCTTTCTTTCGATCTGGATTTGTTTAGCCGGGGCGGGATGCGGGTGCTGGAAAAAATCGAGCGGCAGAACTACAACGTGCTCGCGAAACGACCCAAAGTTTCCAAGCTGGACCGCTTGGGCCTGGTGGCGCGCGTGCTGGTCCGTGCCGCGTTCAAACGCGCATGAGCGCCACCGCCGCAACCAACCGGCCTACCGCCTTAGCCGCCTCCTACGCGTTTTGCCGCGGCATCGCCCGAAGACGCGCCCGCAACTTTTATTACTCCTTCCTGCTGCTCTCGCGCGCCCAGCGCGACGCGATGTGCGCCGTCTATGCGTTTATGCGCTATTGCGACGACATAAGCGAGGCTCAAGGCGCCACCGCCGGCGCAATCGAGCAATGGCGGCATGACCTGAATCGCGCGCTGGCGGGCGAATATCCGGATAATCCGCTCTGGCCGGCGTTTCGAGATACCGTGGAGCGCTACCACATCCCGCACCGGTATTTTCACGAGATGATCGATGGCGTTGGCGGCGACCTGCAGCCGCGCCGCATGCAGACCTTCGAGGAGCTGTATCGCTATTGCTACCAGGTTGCCAGCGTGGTCGGCCTGACCATCATCCACATCTTCGGCTTCGAATCGCCCGACGCCCTGGTGCTTGCCGAAAAATGCGGGATCGCTTTCCAGTTGACCAACATTCTGCGCGATGTTCGCGAAGATTGCCTCAACGAACGAATTTATATACCAGAAGAAGACATCCGCCGCTTTGGCGCGGACCTGTTCAAGTACGACGGCCGTTTCGTGTCGCTCATGCGCTTTGAGGCTGCGCGCGCCCGCGACTATTATGAACAGGCCCGGCCGCTCATAGGTCTGGTTGCGCCCGCCAGCCGGGCTTCGCTTTGGGCGCTGATCGAGATTTACCGCCGTTTGCTCCGCCGCATCGAACGCGCCAACTACGACGTGCTCGTCAATCGAGTGCGCGTGCCGATGTGGGAGAAGCTGGCGATTCTCTCCCGAGCCGTGGTGCGCTAGCCGCGTAATGCTCCGCAGCTCCTCTCAAGCGATGCCGGCTGTCTCTGATGTATGACGGGCGGCTCGGGCCTCGAATCGTTCCTGATATTCACTTCAGCTGTGAGTTCCGGCCAGCGGCATCGGCTGCCATACAAGCCGCAAGTCGCCAGTTTGCTACGCTCAGGAATGATCCATGGCCGTCTCGGGAATTAAAGATTCGCTCAAACAACAGGGCGTCCGGCTCACGCGTCAGCGGCAGATTCTGCTGGATCTCATCGATCAATCCGGCCAACATCTCGACGCCGAGCGCCTGTATCAGCTCGGCCGCGAAAAAGATCCCAAGCTGAACCGCGTTACCGTCTACCGCACACTCAAGCTTCTGAAAGCCGGCGGACTCGTGGACGAGCTGGACTTGATGCATCACTCCGGTGACCAGCATTACTACGAGACCCGGCTGAAACAAGAGCACGCGCACGTTATTTGCCTGCGCTGCGGAAAGATCGAAGAATTTTTCGGAGATCCGCTCCGAAAGATGCGCGAACAGATTCAAAGTCACTTCGGCTTTGAGATTGTGCTGGCGCGCACCGAGGTCGGCGGCTATTGCGCCCATTGCCAGGTATTGCGGGCTCAGGAGATGCATGCCGCCGCGGAAATTCCGTCTCCATCGCGCAAAGCGCGGCGCCATCGAGGCCGCTGACGTCCATGGCCTATATCGAGACCGCGCGTGTTCCCGCGCTGGAAGTCATCAATCCCTCCGGCCAGCGCAGCCGCGTTGCCGTGGCGCCGCTGCCATTCCAGATCGGGCGGCATGGTGAGAATCACCTGATCTTGCGCGACAACCGAATTTCGCGCAGTCACGCGCGCATCGTCGCCGAGGGCGACGGTTATTTCATCGAAGATCTCAACAGCCGCCAGGGCGTTTACGTCAACGGGCAGCGCGCCGCCCGCCAGAGGCTTTCCGGATCGGATCGTATCGATTTCGGGCTCCCGGATTCCTATCGCTTGATCTTCACCTTTGAGGACGAACTGCACCGCGTTCTGGACCAGTTTTCGATCCAGAGCCCGGCCGCCACGAATCTGTCGAAGCTGCGATCGCTGGTTGAAGTAGCGCGCGCGTTTCGGAGTTCGCTTTCCCATGAGGATGTTCTGGCCGCCGTGGTGGACGCCGCGCTGGCCGTGACGGGCGCCGAGCGCGGGTTTTTGCTGCTCACGAGCGGGCAGGAACTGGAAGTAAACGTCGCCCGAGACCGGCGCGGCGCTCCTTTGGCCAGTACCGATCTCCAAGTCCCGCGCTCCATTATCTTGCGGGCGCTCCGGAACCGGCGCGAGCTTTTGTCCATGACTTTCGATGCCGCCGGAGAGGCCGGCGTGCGTCCGGAAACGTCGGTGGCGGATCTAGACCTGCGCAGTGTAGTGTGCGTGCCGCTGATTCGCGTCCGCCTTGGATCCACCGAAGACACTCTGGCCGCATCCGTCCAGGACACGGTGGGGTTGCTGTACATGGATTCGCGGGTTTCGGCGGCAGATCTCTCGGCCGGAAATCGCGAGATTCTGCAGACCCTGGCGCTCGAAGCCTCGACCATTTTGGAAAACGCGCGCCTGCTCGTCGAGGAAAGAGAAAAACAGCGCCTGGAAGAGGAGCTGAACATCGCGCGCGATATTCAGCGCGGCCTCTTGCCGAGCGCGCTGCCTTCCGCCGGATGGTTTCGCGCGGCGGGCTCCAGCATGGCTTCGCGGCAGGTGGGCGGCGATTATTTCGACGTGCGTCCGGCGGGGGCGAATGCCTATTCCTGCACGATCGCCGACGTTTCCGGCAAAGGCATGAGCGCGGCGCTGCTGGCCGCATTGCTACAGGGTGCTTTTTCAGTCGCCGGCGAGCTTCCCGTGCGCATAGATGATTTGATGTCGCGTGCGAACCGTTTCCTGAACGAGCGCACGCAGGGTGAAAAGTACGCGACTCTGTTCTACTGCCTGGTGGATCGGTCGGGGCTGCTGCGTTGGGTCAATGCGGGCCATCCCAAGCCGATTCTCGTCCGCGCCGGCTCGCCGCTTCAGACATTGGAGAGTACCGGTTTGCCGCTGGGATTAATGGAGACGGCGGAGTACGAGACCCAGACCATCCAATTGCAGGCCGGCGACAAGCTCGTGCTCTTTAGCGACGGACTTTCGGAAGCGGAGAACGCCGACGGTGAATTTTTCGACCGGACGGCCTTGCGCGACCTGCTGTGCGCGCACAGCTTGCTCGCAAGCGCCGAATTGCATCAGCGCCTGACGCGCGCGGTGACCGAGTTCACCGACGAGGCGGACCTGAGTGACGACGTCACTATACTTGTAGTGGAGTATTGCCCCTAGATGCTGTCCGATTCCGGCTCCTGCGGCGAACCGTAGCCAACGCAAGCAGTGCGCCCGCGGCGCCGACGATGCCTAAGCCCAATGCGGTGCCAGGGAGGGGATCCCGCGGCTTCGGCGGAAGCGACACAACACCGCTCGCGCCCACAATCGCCGGTGATTGCACGTAGCGGCCGTAACGCGGCTTGTGAAAATTGACGGCGAGTTCCGCCAATTGCCTGACTGCCTCGCCGCCACTCATCGGCCGGCCGTGCCCGCACGCAAGCGTTAGCGGCTGTAGCGATGCCAAACGACTTACTGACTCGCCCGCCGCGGTCCAATCGTAAGTCGCCGTCGCGGGCGGTCCACATACGCGCGGTAATCCGGTTGCCGATGCGAAAAACGAATTGAGATTTACCGTAGTGAACGCGTCGCCGGCGAGCAGCGTTCCATCCGAACGGCGGAAGAACGCGACGTGTCCGGGTGAATGACCAGGCGTGTGTACCCACTTCCAACCCGCTCCGGGCAGGCCCATCGTTTCAGATGGCAAAGCTTGGACGGCTGGTGTCACATCCGGAGCCCCCGGCTTAGAGAAGCGCGCCAGCAACCCCAGGACCCCGCCCACGGTAGGATCCGCCGGCGGATATTGCGATTCGCCGCCGAGATAGGGCAACTCCAGAGGATGCGCCAGCACCGGCACGCGCCAATATCGGGCGAGTTCCAGTGCGCTGCCGGCGTGATCCGGATGTCCGTGCGTCAGAAAAATCGCTTTCGGGGCGGAACCTCGTCCGTAAATGGATTCTGCGGCCGCGCGAATCTTGTGCCCCTCACCCGGCAATCCGGCGTCCACCAGTGCCCACTCGCCCCCGGAGTCCCCGACGAAATAGACGTTGGCAATGCGGAGCGGGACGTGGAAAACACCGGGTGCGACTTCTTTGGCGGACACGGGAGTATTTTAACAGCTAAGTGGCCGAACTGGCGCGCCTTCGTGGCGCGTCTCGGATAGCTGCACTTACTGCGCTCCACGTTTTGCGCGCTGCTATAATCAAGCAAGTTGCACATCCGAAATTATCTGAATCCTATCTGCACCGCGCCGCGTATCAATTAGTAAGGAATGGAATAAATGAGCACGCCTAAGCTTCAGCCGGTCGAGACAGTTCCGGCGATCTCCAATGCAGTCGGCAACTTTAAGGTTTTCAATCGCATCGTGGATTGGATCACCAACGACCGGCTGCAGTTGCTAAATATCACCGAACGAGTTAACGAAATCGTTCGCAAGAGCGGGATCCGCGACGGCCTGGTCCATGTGCAGTCCCTGCACACCACTTCAGCGGTGTTTTTAAACGAATGGCAAGACGCGCTATTGCACGACGTAAGGGCTTTCCTGGAGCAGATGGTGCATCGTGAGCAGTATTATCGCCACAACGACCCCCAGCACTCCGATTGCGAGCGCAAAAACGCGGACTCGCATCTGCGCGGAATGCTGATGGGTCAGACCCTATGCTTGCAGGTGCGCAATGCCAGCGTACTGCTTGGCACTTGGCAGAGCATCATTTTCGCAGAGTTCGACGGGCCGCGCAGCCGGTCACTTGCCGTGCAAGTCTCCGGCGTGTAGCGCCGTGCCGCGATACTTCACACTGCTTGAAGCGGAAGAGCTGCTGCCGCGCGTCGAGTCCGCCATTCGCGACGCGATTGCCGTGAAATCCGAATACCAGCAAGCCGAATCGGAAATCCAGGAGTTCCAGCGCAAGATCATGTTCCAGGGGGGTCTGATGGTGGACCGTACCCAGCTTCTCGGCCGCAAGCAGCGGCGCGACTCCAGCGCGCGGCAGCTCAATGAAGCCATCGAGAAAATCCAGGAATACGGGTGCTTGGTCAAGGATCTGGATATCGGTCTCATCGATTTCCCCACGCTGCTGAACGGGCAGGAAGTTTATCTGTGCTGGAAACTCGGCGAGCGCGAAATTCGATTCTGGCATGGCGTCGAAGAAGGTTTTCGCGGGCGCAAGCCCATCGATCAGGATTTTCTCGACCGTCATAAGGGCGACCAGCCCAACTGATTGTGCGAGAATTGAGAAAGCCGTCTCGACGCTGTTGATCTCTCAAATTTAAGCATGCTGCTGAGCCGAGAATTCGTCACCTACCTATCCAGACAGCTCGTCAAGCGATTGACGCCCCAAATCATCGAAACCAGCGATCCCAATGCTGCGGCAGAGATGATCGGGAACATCATTGAGGACGAGTTGCAGGTTGAGGACCGCCTGAACGACGAAGTACGCGAACTCCTGAGTCAGTACAGCGAATACATGCGCCGCGAAGGCGTCAGTTATCAGGAGATGTTCCGGAGGATCAAGAACACGTTGATCTCGCAGCGCAAGGTGATTCGCGCGTCCGGCCGCGACACCGGCGACAACATGAAATTGTCACGTGACAAGGTCAATGACATTTCGCACAAGTTAGTGGCGGCGTTCCGCAAGGCGCGCGAGTTTCGCGTCAAGAAAGACCCCAACGACGTGCGGCTGGAAATCGTGAAGGCCATGACGGAACTGCTGGCGGTCGAGGAGAAGGTCGACCGCGCGGCGCGCACAAAAATCAGGTCCCAGAAAAAGGAAATCGCCGAAGGCACCGAGGAGTGGGACCTCCTCCACCGCCGCTACTATGCCGAGGAGCTGAAGAAGTTCGGCATCGATCTCAACCGGTGAACCGCCCGCATCAGCCGAGGACGGACCCCGATCAGCCTGCGACGCAACGCATCCAGCGGCTGGCTGCGCACAGTCGAGCGGGTGGATCCGCGATCGCGGGTTTAGGCCATCATCTTCGTAGCGTGCGCCTGGCCGCCGTGTCAACATAGAAGTTACTCGTCCCGATGGAATTCGGATACACATTTGAGCAGCTTCAGCTTCGCAAAACGGTGCGTGAGTTTGCCCAGGCGGAGATCGCGCCGCACGTTTCTGAATGGGATGAGCACCAGATTTTTCCGCTGGACGCCATCAAGCGAGCCGGCCACCTTGGCTACATGGGTGCGATCTTTCCCGAGGATCTGGGTGGCGCCGGGTTTGGCTACATCGAGTACGCCATCATTATCGAAGAACTCGCTCGCGTCGATCCGGCCGTCGGCCTGATCGTCGCCGCGCACAATTCGCTCTGCACCAATCACATTTTTCTGGCCGGAAATGACGAGCAGCGCCGGAAATATATCCCGCGCCTTGCCACGGCGGAGTGGATCGGCTGCTGGTCTCTCACTGAGCCGGAAGCTGGTTCAGATGCCGCCGGCACTCGCACCCGGGCGGTACGAGACGGCGCGTGCTGGGTCCTGAACGGCGGAAAAACGTTCACCACGAACGCGCAATATGCCGATGTCTGCGTCGCCATGGCGGTCACAGATCGTGCTGCTTCGCACCACGGCATCTCGGCCTTCATTCTGGAAAAGGACGTGCCCGGCTATCGCGTCGGCAAAAAAGAGAACAAGCTGGGTATGCGGGCCAGCGCCACCGGCGAGGTGCTCTTCACCGATTGCCGCCTGCCCGATTCGCAGCTTCTGGGCAAAGCGGGCGAGGGCTTTGTCGACAGCCTCCGCATCCTCGATGGCGGGCGCATATCGATTGCGGCGCTCTCGGTGGGCACCGCGCAAGGCGCTTATGAAGCCGCGCTGAAATATTCCAAGCAGCGCAAACAGTTCGGACGGCCGATTTCGGAATTCCAAGCCATCCAAAATAAGCTGGCTGACATGGCCACCGAAATCGACGCGGCGCGCCTGCTGACTTACCGCGCCGGTTGGATGAAAGACCAAGGCGAGCGCGTCACAAAGGAATCCTCCATGGCGAAGCTGTTTGCGTCCGAAGTGGCCGTGCGAGTGGCCAATGAAGCCGTGCAGATCCACGGCGGCTACGGCTTCATCAAGGACTATCCGGTCGAAAAATTTTATCGCGACGTCAAACTCTGCACCATCGGGGAAGGGACCAGCGAGATCCAACGGCTCGTGATCGCGCGGCAGCTTCTGAAAAGCTAATGGCGTCCTGGTCCGAGCAGATCCTTGCGGGAGATCAGCGCGCTTTGGCTCGTGCGGCCACCGCCGTCGAAAACCGGCGGCCGGACGCAGAGCAACTGCTCAAGGAAGTGTTTTCGCGGACGGGCCGCGCCGCCGTTATCGGGATCACCGGCGCTCCGGGCGCAGGCAAGAGCTCACTGGTGGACCGTCTTATTCACACACTTCGTTTGGAAGCGAAGCAGGTGGGGGCGATCGCGGTCGACCCCACTAGCCCGTACACGGGCGGCGCGATCCTGGGCGATCGCATCCGCATGCTCAATCACCATGCCGACCCCGGCGTTTTCATTCGTTCCATGGCGACGCGCGGGTGGCTGGGCGGGCTCGCTCCTGCAACCACGGATATGGCTCTGCTGCTCGACGCGGCAGGAAAAGACATTATCTTGATTGAGACCGTCGGCGTGGGCCAGGATGAAGTCGAAATCGCCAAGCTCGCCGACGCGACCGTTGTCGTGCTGGTGCCTGGAATGGGCGACGACGTCCAAGCGATCAAAGCCGGGATCATGGAAATCGCCGACGTGTTCGTGATCAACAAGTCCGATCAGCCGGGCGCTGACCGGCTGCAGCGCGAGATTAAGGCGCTGCAAAGTTTGTCGGTTCGCAAGGACGGCTGGGTACCCCCCATCGTCCATACCGTAGCCACAGAGGGGAAGGGAATCGCCGAGGCCCTGGCCGGGGTACGATCGTTTCTTGATCGAGGCGCGAGCAAAGACCGCGCCGTCGAGAACTGGGATCTGCGCTTGCGCGAGATGCTGCGCGAGCGCTTGCTGGATCGTTTCAAGGACTTAGATTTTCACGCTGCGGCGCAGAACGTGGCCGAGCGCCGGATGAATCCGTACACAACTGTCGATGACTGGCTCAAACAAGTTCTCGATTGATCACCTGGGCATTGCGGTGCGATCGCTGGACGCCGCGCTGGAGTTCTATGAAAAACAGCTGGGGTTTTCCGTCGGACTGCGCGAAACCGTGGAGCAGGAGCGCGTGAACGTAGCCATGCTCCCCGCCGGCGGCTCTCGCATTGAACTCCTGGAAGCCACCGGACCCGATTCGGTGATCGCAAAATTCATTGAAAACCGTGGGGAGGGCCTGCATCACATCGCCGTTAAAGTGCCCGACCTGCCGGCGACCGTCGAGCGATTGAAGTCCCACGGCGCGCGCCTGCTCAATGATCCGCGGCCGGGAGCCGGCGGACACCTCTACGTGTTTGTGCATCCCGCCTCCACCGGCGGCGTTTTGCTCGAGCTGATTCAGGAATGAACCTATTCATCGCATGAAACCAACCATCGGAATCATCGGAGGCAGCGGCCTTTATTCCATGCCCGGATTTGAAGCCCAGGAAGAGCTGCTGTTGGACAGCCCTTGGGGAAGGCCGTCGGACCAGTACATCGTCGGGCGCTTGGCGGGCCAGGAAGTTGCGTTCCTCAGCCGGCACGGACGCGGCCATCGTATCTCACCCTCGGAGCTGAATTTTCGCGCCAACATCTTCGGCTTCAAAACGCTCGGTGTCGAGCGCATCATTTCGCTTAGCGCGGTTGGGTCGCTCAAAGAGGAGCATCACCCGCTCAAATTCGTGGTCCCCGATCAATTTTTCGACCGTACACGCGGCCGCGCTTCCAGCTTTTTCGGCGAGGGACTGGTCGCGCACATCAGCTTCGCCGAACCGATCTGCCCGCAATTAGCCGAAGTGGTTTGCGCCGCCTGTATGGGGACCGGTGTGGAAGTAAGCAAGGGCGGCACCTACCTCTGCATGGAGGGGCCTGCCTTTTCCACCAAGGCCGAATCGAACGTATACCGCAGTTGGGGCATGGACGTGATCGGCATGACCAATCTGCAGGAGGCTAAGTTGGCGCGAGAGGCCGAGATCTGCTACGTCACGGTTGCGATGGTGACCGATTACGATTGCTGGCACGAAGAGCACGACGCCGTAACCGTGACCGACATTCTCGCCAATTTGAGCCGCAATGCGGAAAACGCGTGTAAGGTTGTTGCGGCAAGCGTGGCCAGCATGCCCGCGAAACGCGAGTGCAAATGCGGATCGGCTCTGGCGCACGCCCTAATAACCGATCCGGCCGCGGTGCCTCCTACAACACGCAAGAAGCTGGAGCTGCTGGTTGCAAAATACCTCGGCTGAGCGCGCCGCGCGCGAGCTGCTGCAATACTGCTTGGAAAAGCGGCCGTGGCCCGAGCATCTGTTGGATACGCTGCTTGGTCCCGAGGCAAGCCCGGCCTTGTTTCGAATAGTGGTGGAACGCCTGGGCGACCTGTTCGAGCCAGAACTGTGCAGCGTATACGCCGAGCTGTTTTCGGAGGCCATCGCGCGGAGAATTCCGGAATTGCATGCCGAACATCTGGCCCTGCGATACCAGCGCGTACGCGCGGCTCGCGTTTTCGATCGCGATCCGGGCGCCATTCAAAATGTTTCCGTGCTTTCCCGGGTTACGCTCGGTGCTGACGTTGCGATCACCAGCGTTTTGCTCGACGCCGCCAAGCGGCGCTTCCCGAAAGCCCGGATCTGGTTTGCCGGACCGCATAAAAATTGGGAGCTCTTCCAGGCCGATCCCCGGCTGAGCCATCTCCCCATCGCGTATCGGCGCGGCAGTGCGCTGGATGACCGGCTTTCCATTTGGCAGGAGCTGCGCGATGCTTTGTGCCAGCCCGCCAGCATCGTAATCGATCCCGATTCGCGGCTCACGCAACTCGGTCTGCTGCCGGTGTGCCCTGAACAAGACTACTATTTTTTCGAGAGCCGGTCCTACGGCGGCACATCCGGCCAGCCACTCTCGCTGCTGGCCCGGCGTTGGGCCATGGAGACGTTTAGCGCGGCCGATGCGCGCCCGTATATTTGTACCGGTCTCGATGCAGCTCGATTTGCGACGACCGTCAGTTTCGGCGTCGGCGAGAATCCGGAAAAACGCGCCCCCGATCCGTTTGAAGAAGAGCTTCTGCGTGGGTTGCCGCGGCCGCTCTTGATCGACAAGGGCGGGGGCGGCGAAGAAGCCGAGCGCGTGGAACGCGCGGCCGCTTCCGCTGGTTCAGGTGTCGAGATGTGGGACGGCTCGTTCGCCGGGTTTGCCGAGCACATCGCGCGCAGCCGTTTGTATGTTGGCTATGACTCGGCTGGCGGCCATGTTGCCTCGGCCTGTGGGGTCCCGCTCATCAGCATTTTCTCCGGCTTTCCTTCGGAGCGTATGCTGCAGCGCTGGACCCCGCCGGGGGCTCACATTCTCCGTGCTGGCGAGCCGCCTGTGGCGACCGAACTCGTGCGCGCGGCGTTGGCACTCGTGCGAACGCTCGGACTCGCTACTTCTTAGTCTTGCTGTCCTGGGCGGGCTTCTCTTGAGTTTGATCGTCGGACAGCGGCTCGGGCGTATCGAACTTGATCGTGCTGCCGGTTTCGAACTTCCGATACAACCGGAACTCGATTTCGTTCTTCGTCGCCACGCGAGCAGCGCGCGACGTCAGCACCGCCTTCAGTGGGAGCAGATAAGTGGCATCCGCAATTTTCGCGAAATCGTAATCCAACGAAACGTGGATCTCCTGAATGGGAAAATCGGGAGGTACGTTGTACGGGTTCAGCGTAACCTTCGTCACCATGTTGGTGTCGCGATCGATATACACCAAGCCTCGATATGCCGGCACGAGCTCCTGCTTGGTATCGGTTTCTTCAACGTGGTATTTCGAGAACTCCTGCGCGATTTCGTACGCGAACACGTAGGCACGCCGCCCGCGCAGTGTCGCCCAATGATCCCACTCGAATTTGGCGTGGCTTTCCGGATCGAAAATTTCCTTCATCATTGTGCCGAACTCGCCCGATGACGTCGTGCCGCCGAGCTGTTCCATCTTCACATTGGTCACCGGCTGATTGTTCTTCAGCACGATGTCGTAATCTTCGTGCTGCCCATCGTAGGTGAGCTTCGCGGTGATGGTATCGGTGTTGTGGAACGCAGTCCCTTTGCCGGAGGGATCGATGAACCGCCGTGTCACCTGCACGCAAATGAAATTCGGCAGGTTCTTGGTGTAATTCATCACGTAATCGCGCGTCTCGGACAGGATTTTCTCCTGTTCGGCCGAGCTGGGCGCCGGCGGCGGAACATAGACGACCTTCGGTGCCGCAGGCGCGGGTTGCGGAAGATTCGCTGTGGCGTCCACCATGGCGCGTAGCGCGGCCACCGTTTTCGGACCGGCGCCCTGACTTTGAAGCTCCTCTACGGTGGCGTCCTCCAGCCGTTCCGTCAACTTCACCTGTCGCAAGTACTGTGCGACCTGAGCGTCCGGCTGCTTCAATTGAATGGTGGACTGGATGAAGGCCTTCAGCTTTTCTACTGTCAGGCTCATCTGGGAGGCGGCGAACAGAGCGCCCGCAGATACCAGAAGGAGCAAATACCGCATATTCCTATTGTGCCTCAGAACCCGGCTTTTGGCCCAGAATATCGCGTATCGCCGGCCCCACGTCCGCGTAACGGAACGCATAACCGGCTGCTTCGGATGCTTTCGGAAGCACACGCTGGCTTGACACCAGCGCATCCGCCATTTCCCCGAACAGCAGCTTCAGACCGAGGTAGGGGACCGGAAAAACGGCCGGGCGGCGCAGAACCGAGGCGAGTTCCCGGGTGAAATCGCGATTGGTCACTGGGTTTGGCGCCGTGATATTCAGCGCGCCGGAAACGGTTCCGTTCTGCATCGCAAAAAGGGTCAAGCCCACCGCATCGTCGATGTGAATCCACGAGACCCACTGTCTGCCGGCCCCCATCCGGCCGCCCAGGCCGGCGCGGAATGTAGGCAGCATCTTTTGCAGCGCGCCTCCGTGGCCGAGCACGATCCCGAACCGCAGCCTGACCACCCGGATCCCCAGCCGCTCGGCCGATTGAGCCCTGCTTTCCCATTCCCGTACCAGATCCGCCAAAAAGCCGACACCGGGGCTGGAGATCTCTGTGAGTATCTCATCGCCTCGCGATCCGTAGATCCCGATCGCCGACGCGCACACCAGTACGGCCGGACGCGGATCCAGCCGCGCGAGCGCGTTCACCAGAAGGCGCGTGCCATCGATCCGGCTGCTGCGGATGCGTGCCTTCGCTGCTGCCGTCCAGCGCTGCGCCACCGGTTCGCCCGCCAGATGGATCACCGCATCCGAGTTGGCGAGACTTGCGGGCGCCGGTTCCACCGTCGCGTTCCATTCAGAGAAGGCTACTGCGGCGGGAAGACCCATCGGACGTCTTCTCCCAAGCACATGTACATCATGACCGCCCGCGAGCAGCTTCGCGACCACACGTCTTCCGACGAAACCGCTCGCGCCAGTAACAGTGATGATCATGGCTCGTCTTCGACAGGGCAAGTGTAACTGTCTATGTCCATTCTTCGCTGCGCACCGTCATACGAGATATAGCGCAGTGAAGCCGTCGGACGCCGAGCGCGTTCTTCGGTGTAGATGTGCTTCAGATCCGCGGATTGCGCGGCCGCCAGCCCAGTTCGTCGTAGCTTACGCGCGGCGGTAGAAGCGACCGATTCCGTTTCGGTCTCCGCGCGAGTTCGCTACTTCCGACTTTCTTGAGCTTTTTCTTGAGCTCGAGCTCCCGCGAGAATGTCTTCCATCCCGTAATTGCCTTCATGACAGGCATATTCGTAAATGGGTTCTTCGCTCTTCGTCATTGGAACCGACGCGGTCCAGGACCTGGTCCAAATTGTCGGATCGTCCACCGTAAACTCGTACAGGAGTGTTTTTGCGTCGCGCCGGGTGAATCGTTCAATCAGGTGAAGCTTTTCATCTGTCGCCACCCGCAATCCGATGGTTCCCGTGCCGTTGTCCGTGAAATTGACAGTGTCAATTACGAGCGTGTCCCCTTCCCAGTGGCCGCGCGAGTCCCCCATCCACTGCCGAAGGTTTCCGTGCGGCCGGCCGTCCAGCGGAACGACGCGAGCGCTGTGGACCATTTCAGTGAACAGCATAACCTGCCCGGGCGCCTGGAGAATCTGGACGTTGTTGTTGTACCCGCTGGGCATCATGGGAGGCCCTGAATTGAAACCGAGGATGCAGCGTTCCCACAGCGGGCGGTCCTCCGGCCCTTTCGGAACTGCCGCCAATCTCGCGGCTCGCTCGGCTGCTCGTTTTTGCCCGAAAGGAGTCATGGGAGGAAGCTTGCCATCGGGAGGATCGACGATCAGCGACGTTTGATTCGTCGCACTCTTTCCGAAGTCGTAGAAAAGATCGTTGTAAGCGCGCGCCACGTCGGCGTCGTTCCCGCCGTCGCGCCGGTCGAAATTCCTGCGTTCGCTCACGCGCTTAGCGTATTCGGCGGCTTCTTGGTCGGTTAGCCGCGCTTTCCCGGCCAATTCCGCGGGGCGTTCCAAAGGCGTGAGAGTCGCGAAGCTCCAGATACCTTCAAGGTCCGGATGAATGGCCTTAGCAGTTTTGTTTTGCGAAAATCCAGTTAGAGTGGCTACGGCAACCAGAGCCGTCGAGCGAAGAATTGACGCGAAATTCATTTGCAACTCCTCCGACGTGCTCAGGTCACGAGGTCTTTTTCGGCCACGGAACGCCCTGGTCTTGTTTTGTGACCGGTCCGATGCCCTTGTTCACGAACTTCTGGACACGATGCCCTTGGTAGGTTTCCGTCGTGTAGATGTTGCCCTTTGAATCTACGGCGATGCTGTGCACGCCATAGAACTGGCCCGGTTGCCGTCCACCGTCGCCAAACGAGGTGAGGATCTGAAGCGAGTCCCGATCCATGATGTAGACCTTCTCGTTCTCGCCGTCACAAAGATAGAGGTACTTCTGCTGCGGATCCTTGGAAAATGCAATATCCCACACCGAGCCCGCGCCCAAGGTCCGCTTGGCGATGAAAGTCTCTTTGACGAAAGTCCCATCGGGTTTGAACACCTGAATGCGATCGTTTACGCGGTCGCAGACATACAGCAAATTATCGTGGGATAGTTCGGCGCAATGCACCGGATTGCGAAATTGCTGCGCAGGCGGCGCATCGGGATTGTAGCGGCCGAGATTCGTATCGTCCGGTTTGTGGCCGTAAGCGCCCCAATGGCGTTTGTATTTGCCGGTTTCGGCGTCGTAGACGATCACGCGATGGTTGCCATAACCGTCGGCAACATACAACTCGTTCGTCTTCGGGTCGACAAAGGTTTTAGCCGGCAGCCTCAGATTCGCGACATCGTTGCTTCCTTTGGTCTGCGCCGGTTTGCCGATTTGCATCAGGAACTTGCCGTCCTGAGTAAACTTCAAAACCATGTTGTCGTACCAATAGCCGATGAGATCCGTTTGGCCTTCCTCGAGTGGTTGGCCCCGGCCGGCGCCGCGCCCTTCTGAGCCGGGCGGCCGTCCACGCCCGTTTCCGGCGATCCAGACATTGCCTTTGTAGTCGATGGTGATGCCGTGGTTGGAATTCGGCCAATCGTAGCCTTGCCCCGGACCGCCCCAGTGCCTCAGTAGATTTCCTGCCTGATCGAACTCCAGCACGGGAGGAGCCGGAGAACAGCACTCCGCCTGCGGCGGATTCGTCGCTGCATGCTGCTCGCCCGGATCATTGGAGCCGGACCGATGCACGATCCAGATGTGATCTTGCGCATCAACGGAGACCCCAATGGTCATGCCCATCACCCAGTGGTTCGGCAATGGCTTTGGCCAAAATGGGTCGACTTCGAAACGAGGAGCGCTCGTGTCCGCCGCACGGACCGTGGCGCGTTTGGAAAGTACTCTGGAAGCGATTGCGAGGGCCAGCAGCATCGCTATAAATGCTGTGGCAACGGAGAAATGCCTTTTCATGGTTCCTCCTACCAGACTGTCTGCTGCCTACTGCCTACTCGAAATTACTGATGCAACGTTGAACTGCGACTAGGGCTTGACGGTTACTTCTACAGTGCCATTCGTCCAGCAGCACTGAAACCCGCCGCCGCCGCCCTCGCCAGAATAATCGTTGATGGTGACGTGTAGAACGTATTCGCCCGGCTCGCTGAACTCAGCCGTGGTGGTAGCTTTTCCGTTGAACACGAACTTGCTGTCACCCGCCGGCAGTTTCTCGGCCGCGGGTTTTGGTTTTGAAAATGTGACCGTGCCCGGACCGCGATACTTGGTCCATGTGACGGTCACCGGGATCGGGCTTAGATTGCGGGGCTTCGCTCCCGAATTGGAGAACCACTTCCCGTCGTCGGATACCCAGACCGTAAGGGGAAGCGGCTGGCCCACGGTTGCAGTTCGCTTGATGGACAAACCGACAGGTCCTTGTACCACCGGCCCCTGTTCGCTGAAATCCTGGAATCGGAGAGTCGGCGGTGTGTCTGCGTCGGGCCCCACATCGGCCGCGGAAGCAAACGGCGAAATTTCATAATCGCGGTTCAGCCACAGCTTGATGGAAGTCGGCTTTCCGTTCGCAACAATCGTCCACGTGAGTTTTTTCTCTCCGAAATCCTTCGGCACTTTGATGGTGAAAATTCCCCAACCTCGGCCCGGACCGAAATGCGTCGGCTGCCCGTAGTCCGGACCGCCGGGCTGAATCTGGTTGTCGGGACCGAGCGGGATATCCAGCGCCTGCTTAGTGTTTCGATTGAAATATCCGACCAGCATGCTATAGCTTCCGTCCGGGTTCTGGAACCATCCTTCATACGCTCCGGTCACGCTCTGTCCGGCTTCCAGCGCCGGCTCGAATGGCAGCGACTGACCCAGCAAACCCGCAGCGGTAAAGAGCGCTGCCCCGAACAATCCAATAAAACCCGATCTAGAATTCATTTGCGAAGTGTTTCCTGCTTGTGATACTGAAATGCCACGGGAGCCGCAAACTGCGCCGCGCCCGTGGCAATCTCCTAAACGACTGCTCTACTGAATACTGGCCGTTGTGCGCGGCCCTTTATGCTTGGCCGCCCACTCGTTGTAATCCTCGTCGCTCACGTAGGTGACGTTCACCCACGCGTGCGCCATTTCGTCGACCGTCCGATCTCCGAACCCGACCCACTGATCCGGATCCGGATTGTTCTTATTCGCGGTGGTGTTGTCGTGCCACGCCACCACGTGGATGATCGTGCCCTTGGGGAACATCGGCGCTGCATCGTCCGCATAGATGTAATTCGTCATCCAGTTGAAGTTGAAGTGGCTGACGTAGCTCACGACTTGCGTATTGCCGTCGGGCAAGATCGCTTCCAGCAACATCGCCTTGCCGCGCAGATGCATATGCGGTTGGATGTTTTCAAGAATTGCGGCCTGCTTCAACACCGTGAAACCCTCGTGCTGCGCGATGGTGTTCGGCGAAATGTCGAGGCGGCCGCGCGGGAGCGCCTGGAAGCCCGTCAAATAGGTGCGATACTTCGGCTCTTGGCCCTTCGGATAGAACCAAACGCCCAACTGTACGCCAGAGCGGATCTCTTCGCCCACCGCGTGGATGTGAACGTCCCACGAAATTTGGGAGCCGGGCAACAGCAGCTTTCCGGTGTTGGGGCGGTACATATCGTACTGCTTTCCAATGGCCCATTCCATCAGCATTCCGCGTCCGCCGAAGGCCGCCGTGCGATCCGGCGAGTTGGGATCGTTCGGCTCGTCTTGATCCAGATAAGCGACGGCATGGTGGATGATCCGGCGTCCCTCTTCGTTGGTTGGCCGCATCTCGACAGCGCGGACCCAGCGTGGTTCGTTAACTGGAATCTTCGTGTTGGGCCGCCACCAGACATCCTGGTGATGTGCCGGCATGGTGTACGGTGTGGCTTCAATAACGATGTCAGGCTGGCCAAGTTCTTTCGCGGCTTGCCATTCATTCCCCTTAGGCCATTCCTTCGGTGCGGGCATGTCTTTGGGGTCGCCCATCGATGCGCCTGAATCCACCCATCGAACGATGGTTGCGATTTGCGCGTCGGACAGCGACATATCGTTCTTGAACTGCTGTATACCGACGTTCGGATCGATGTGCCACGGCGGCATCTGTTTTGTAATTACGCGCTCTCTTATGGCTTTCGCCCAAGGACGAGTTTCTTCGTAGGTGACCAGAGACATCGGAGCCATTGCACCGGCCCGATGGCATTCCTGGCACTTCGCCTGAAAAATGGGTGCAATGTCCTTCGTAAACGTGACCGGCTTCGTGTCGCTCGCCGTAGCGGCAAATGCTGCTCCGATGGAAACAGCGCCCACGAATGCCCACACGCCAGCCGTTCGCCCAAAATTGGAGGGAATCATTACCTGCTCCTTTCGCACAACCCCAGCAAGGCGATTCTACATTGGCAAGGCAAGTGCTGTCAACTCGCCTAATTACAAGCACTTAAGTGCGATTCGGGCGGTCTCCGGCTCACCCGCCGTGGAGACCGGCTCGTTACTTGAAAACGGCCTCTTGCAACAGATTCCCGGCAATGGAACCTGGCGGGTATATCATTAGCAGAACTGGCATGGAAACGGGTCGCACTCGGAACCGGGCTCAACGTTGGCCTAGTTGGCTTCCGGTCTTATTCTTCTGGCTGTTTCAGGTCGCGCTGACTTCTACCGCCAGCGGGCCTCCCGGTCACGGGTACACGAGGCAGGAATCGTTTGAAAGATCGATTTTGGCCTGGGGTGTATGGGCGCTGCTGACTCCGCTAATCGTGGGCATCGATCGCTGGCTGCCCCTATCCAGAGATGCTATTTTCAAGCGGTTTCTCGCCCACATTCCCTTTAGCTTGTTTTTCACAGCGCTGAACCTCTATTCCGATGCCCTGATTACCTCACTGATCAAGTCAAGGCCGTTCTTAAGTCCTTACGCCGTAATCAGCGATGCGCTAGGAGGCCTGTTCCAAGCGCGCTTCGTGGTGTACTGGTTAGTTTTGTTTGCGTATATCACGCTGGATTATGCCAGCCATCTAAAAGAACGAGAGATACGGACTGCGGAACTGGAGCACCTTGTATCGGAAGCGCGCTTGGATATGCTGCGGGCGAAACTGCATCCGCACTTTCTGTTCAACAGCCTGAACACGATCTCCGCGCATGTCGAACGCGAACCGCGCACTGCCAGACGGCTGCTGGAGCAACTTGGCGAACTGCTGCGGCTTTCCTTGTCGCACGCCGAAGATCAGGAAATTCCTCTCGCGCAGGAAGTTGCTTTTATCGAGCGTTATCTGGAACTGCAAAAGGCGCGCCTTGACGACCGTCTGGAGGCGATCGTCAACGTCGAGGCGGATGTGTTGGACGCCTTGGTTCCTACGTTTATTCTGCAGCCGCTCGTAGAGAATGCGATTCGCCACGGAACAGCCCCGCGGGTGGACCAGGTTCTGGTGGAGGTGCGTGCCTGGAGGGCAAACGGCCAGCTTCATCTCCGGGTCCAAGACGACGGCCCCGGGCTGCCTCCCGGATGGGACGCGAAGGCGAGCGCCGGAATCGGTATTTCCAATACACGTGAGCGGCTGCGGCAACTTTACGGCGACCGTAACCAGAAGTTCGAGATATCGAGCGAGGTCGGCAGAGGAGTCCGGGTGGACCTCACTTTCCCATTCCGTGACTCTCACGAGCCTGAAGCAACTGTATTGGAATCAAAGGACGTTTATGGAGAACATACGAGCGCTGGTCGTCGATGATGAAAAGCCGGCGCTAACACGAATCGTGGAGCTGCTCGAAAAGCAGCCGGACGTCGAAATCGCCGGCCTCGCCCGCCATGGCCGCGAAGCGATTCAACTGATTCGTTCCCAGTCGCCTGATCTGCTGTTCCTGGACATTCAAATGCCTGGTATGAGCGGTTTCGAGGTCCTCAGCGAGATCCCGCCGGAACAAAGGCCGCTTACGATTTTCGTCACCGGCTACGACAAGTATGCAATTCCTGCCTTCGAAGCACAGGCGTTCGATTACCTGTTAAAGCCATTCAGCGATGAACGTTTTGAAGCGGCGTTGCAGCGCGCCAGAAATCACATTCGAACGCAAACAGTCGGCGAACTTGGCCGCAAGTTCGCGCAGTTGTTAGAAAGCCAAAACACCACCAGTCCAGGCCATCATTTCGAACGGATCGTAATAAAATCCAGTGGCCGCGTTATGTTCCTGGACGCTGCCGACATCGACTGGATCGAGGCCGCTGGAGTTTACGTGCACCTGCACGTCGGCTCGCGATCTCATCTTTACCGGGCCACGTTGGGCCAACTGCAGGAAAAACTGGATCCGCAGCAGTTCGTGCGGATTCATCGCTCGGCCATGGTGAATACCGAGCGCATCGCTGAGCTTCAGCCCCGGACCCACGGCGACTACGTCGTGATTCTCAAAAACGGCACCGAACTCACACTGAGCCGGGGCTATCGATCGCAACTCGAAGGTTGGCTCAAACAGCCGTTGTGAGTCGTGCACGTGCTGGTGCACCGGCTGCGAACGCTTTAGAAAGAGACGGGAGGTCGCGATGAACCGGGCACTCTGGTTGTTGTCCTGCTGCCTTGCTGCTGCACCGATGCTGGCGGGCAGCGATGCTGCAGTTAATGCGATTGGCTACGATAACGTTCACATTCGGGTTGCCGATCCGGCAAAAGCGGTCGAGTGGTACGTGAAGAACCTCGGCGCGACAACACCGGCGGCGGGGCAGGTGTATTTCGGCAAATCGCTGATCGCGGTGGTGAAGACCAATAATCCGCTGCCAAGCACGGGCAGCGTCATCGACCACATCGGCCTTTCGTATGCCGACATAGATTCCAAGGTGAAAGAAACAGAAGCTGCGGGCGCAAAAGTAATATCGGCGCCCAAGGACGCTCCCGGGATTTTCCGATACGCGTATATCGAAGACCCTTGGGGCGTGAAAATCGAACTCGTGCAGGATACTGAGATGCTCGGGTTTCATCACGTTCACCTCAGCGTGACCGATCCGGACGCGACGCTGGCGTGGTTTCGAGAAAACTTCGGCGGCGAACCTGCGAAGCTACGCGGGAAGCTCGACGGCCTCCGCTACGGCGGCATTTGGCTGTTCGCTGCGAAAAGCAAAGAACAACCGGCCGCGAGCGCCGATCGAGCGATCATGAGCTTCGGGCTTCGGGTGTCCAACATCCAAGAAGCCACGGCCGCGCTGCAAGGTCGCGGGATCAAATTCCCCGTTCTCCCGCGCCAGCTTGGCAACTTGTGGTACGCGTTTTCAGAAGATCCGAACGGCGTCCGCGTGGAGTTACTGCAGCGTCCGCCGGAGTGAGCCGTGGAATAACCGCAGCCCCTGCCCAACCGGACCTCCCCGGCGGCGCGCCCCAGCCCAGAGCGGCTGGACATGACCAACCGGTTTGGATGCGTAAACGGCAATTCCGGATGGTCTTCCGAGCCCTGTGGCTTATCTCCTAAAGTCAGTCGTTCGAGCCGGCCCTCGCCTGCTCGACCCGCCGACCATCAAAATTGAAATGAGATCGCCCGCCAAAGTGTCCTACCTTACGAGATTGTGAAAAAACCTCAGCAACCACTGACCGCGCGCCCGTCCCCGGACACAAGCCGGCGAGGGCTTGAGAAGGCCGGTAACCTTGCGATTCCTCCGGCTTCCGTTAATATCGCTTCAGTCGCCGAGCTCGAAAGAGAATTTCTCGAGCGCAGAACCGTAGTGGAGCGCATCGGCGACGCCATCGGCTCCTTCGCGGGCAGCATGAGATTCGTGGTTCTCCACATCGGCATCTTCGCCGTCTGGTTCCTCATCAATACGCGCGGGATTCCCGGTATCCCCGTGTTCGACCCCTATCCGTTCATTCTCTTGAACATGGCCGTCTCGGTCGAGGCGGTGCTGCTGTCCACCTTTGTGCTGATGAAGCAGAATCGTGAAAGCCGCCGCGCCGATCGCCGCGGCGAACTCAACCTGCAAGTGGATCTCCTGGCCGAGAAGGAAGCCACCAAGATGCTGCAACTACTCCAGCTCATCTGCGAGAACATGGGCATCCACGACGCCAAACACGACCCCGAGGTGCAAGCGCTCTCGCAAGACACCGCCGTCCGCGACCTGGCCGCCGAACTTACGGAAAAAATGCCGTCGCGATAGAAACTCTTCTTTGCCGATGATAAGTTTTTAGCATCTGTATCTACTGTCCTTATCTGTGGCTCATAACAAGGCCCCCTCAGTCGTGCACATCTTTATTCGTTTTATCCTCCAACCCCGCCGTTGCCGCGATCGAGATCGCCGCGCATACCAAAATAAATAACGCAATTGGCGTGGCCGACTTGTAGCGGCTCATCAAGGACGTCGCGATCAGCGGCGCCGGCCCGCCCGCAATCAGCGACGAAAGCTGGTAGCCAAGCGACGCGCCGCTGTACCTCAGTCTGCCTTGAAACGACTCGGCGATCAGCGCCGCCTGCGGCCCGTACATCATATCGTGCGGCACCAGCGAGAGCACGATCGCCAGCGCCACCAGCGCCAGCACCTTGCTGTCGAGCATCGCGAAGTAGACAAACCCGAACGCGCCCGTGAGCGCCGCGCCCCAAATGTAAACCCTCTTGCGCCCAATCCGATCCGACAAATGCCCGAAAAACGGAATTGAAACGAACGACAGAATCGCCGCCGCCAGCACGGAAACCAGCAGAAAATCGCGATTCAGGCGCAGCATCTCCGTCCCGTAGGCGAACACAAACGCGGTAAATAGATAGAAAGGCGCCTGCTCTGCCATCCGGCACAGCGCCGTCAGAATGATCTCGCGTGGCTGCCGCCGGATCACCTCCAGCACCGGTGCGCGCTCGATCCGCCGCTGCGCCACCAGACGTAGGAATACCGGCGTCTCCTCGATTCCCAACCGGATGTACAATCCCACTGCGACCAAAATCGCGCTCAGCAGAAACGGAACCCGCCAGCCCCAGCTCAGGAACTGCTCGCCCGAGAGCGCGCTTAGCGCCAGCACCGCCAGGTTCGCCAGAAATAACCCGGCCGGCACGCCGAACTGCGGCCACGAGGCAATAAACCCTCGGTGCCGGTTCGACCGCGCCCACTCCATCGACAACAGCACGGAGCCGCCCCACTCGCCGCCCACGCCGATCCCCTGGATGAAACGCAGAACGGTCAAAATGATTCCGCCCCAGATCCCAATGCGCTGGTATCCTGGCACCAGCGCCACCAGAAAAGTTGCGCTGCCCATCAGCAGCAGCGTCGCCACCAGCGCCGCCTTGCGCCCCAGCCGGTCGCCATAGTGCCCGAAGATCGCCGCACCGATGGGCCTCGCCAAGAATCCCACGGCGTAGACGCCGAACGCTTCCAGCGTTCCCGTTAGCGGATCCGCCCGCGGGAAAAACAGCCGCGCGAAAACCAGCCCAGTCACCGTGCTGTATAGAAAGAAGTCGTACCACTCGATGGCGGTCCCAATCGTGCTGGCCAGCACCGCGCGCCTTAACTGCCGCCGATGATCCGCCTCGCTCGGGCTCGTTTCAAATTGGGGACTCACATTGTCATTGTGGCGCACACACTCATGCGTGCCGCGCGTGCGCTGCAAGCCCACGCTTCATCCTAGATTTCCTTACTGCACGTCGTATGTATGAATCTCTTGCCCCTGAAGATATTTATCGAACCACGCCACAATATGCTCCAGCCGCTCCACCCGATGCCGCGGCATCCCCGATCGCGACAGCTCGTGCGACTCGCTCGGAAACCGCACCATCACCGTCGGAATCTTCCGGTACTTCAGGGCGCGGAACATCTGCTCGCCCCCGGACATCGGCGGCGTCCGGTAATCCGCCTCGCCCTCGATCAGCATTAGCGGCGTCGTCACCTTGTCGATGTACGTAATCGGCGAGCGCGCTTTGAAATCGGCTTGCTGTTCCCACGGCGCGCCGCGGAACCACGACGGCGTGAATAGCGTAAAATCCGCCGTGTACCAAAAATCCGACCAGTCCGCGATCGAGCGCTGCGCCACCGCTGCCTTGAACCGCGTCGTCTGCCCAATCACCCAGTTCGTCAGCAAGCCTCCGCCGGAACCGCCCGTCACGCCCAGTTTCTCCGGATCCACCCACCCGCGCTTGATTAACTCGTCGACGCCCGCCATCAGGTCCTTGTAGTCGTCGCCGGGGTAGTGATACTGGATGACGTTTCCGAAATCCTGCCCGTACGTTGTGCTGCCGCGCGGATTCGGATATAGGACCACGTATCCTTTTGCCGCCATCCATTGCATCTCGTGATCGAACGTGTACCCGTACGCCGAATGCGGGCCGCCATGAATGTTCAGGATCAGCGGGTATTTCTTGCCTTCCTGAAAATCCGGCGGGCGCTGCACCCACGCCTGCATGCGCTTGCCGTCGAAGCTCTGATACCAGATCACGGCCGGCTCCGTCAGATTCAGCTTCGAAAACAATTCCGAATTCATTTCCGTCAGCCGGCTCATCTGCTTCGCCGCGACGTCCAAGATGTAAAGATCCCCGATGTTGGTGGCCGTTGAAATCAGCACCGCGGCCTTAGCCGCATCCGGCGTCGCGTTGTACGCAAAGATGTCGTGATTTCCATCCGTCACCGGTTCCACTTTCCCGGTTTCAGCGTCAATGCGCTTCAGATTCGACCGGCCTTCTTCCGCCGCCACAACGTAAACATAGCGCCCATCCGGACTCCAGAAAGGCCGCGATGCCGCGTTGCCGCGCGGCGGTGCTTGATCCCCTCCGATTCCTGCCCCGATATCGAAGTCGTACGCCGCCGTCAGATTCTTCGCCGTCGACCCCGGCTCCAAGGACGTGATGAAGAGATCCGGCTCGCTATACGAGCGCTGTACGCCGTCCTTGCCCAAGTCGATCGCGCCGGTCAGCGCCATCCGCGTCCCATCCGGGCTTAGCGCCATCTCCTGGATCGGCCCGTTCAGCGCCGTAATCTTCACTGGTTCACCGCCGCCCGCCTTCACCGCGTACACATCCGTGTGCGGCGTCTCGTAATATGGCTCCAGCATCCGCCGCGATGTGAAATAGATCTGCGAGCTGTCGCGCGCCCACACGATGTCGTTCTCGCTGAACCGGCCCGAAGTGACTTGCTTGGCTTTCTGCGCCTGGGCAGGTTCCTTCGGCGCCTCGACGGTCCAGATGTGCGCCGGCCGGTCCGGATCCAGGTATCCGGTGCCGTTCGAGCGGTACTGCGCTCGCGTGATCACCCGCACATCGCTCTTTTCTTCTCCGTCTTTCTTCTTCTCGGAATCGGACGGCTCGGCGGTCGATGAGAACGCGATCGTTTTTCCGTCCGGCGACCACACGGGCCCGGACGCGCCTTTCGGCAGATCCGTCAGCGGCCGCGCCTCGCCGCCGTCCATGGCCAGCAGGTAGATCTGGCTAGGCTGTGTTTTCCCATCTTTTTCCGCCGCGCGCACAAAGGCCAACAGTTTCCCGTCCGGCGACCACTGCGGCGACGAATCGCGCGGCCCGCTGGTTAACTGTCGCGCCACCCCGCCCTTCGAGGAAATGATCCATAGCGCGGTCTCATAGCCATCGTGTTTCTGGTTCACGTTGACGCGCGTGTAAACAATCCGCGATCCGTCCGGCGAAATGCGCGGATTCGCGATCCACTGAAACGAGTACAGGTCCGTCTCGGCAATCGGCCGGCGCTCGGCAGCCGGCATGGCCAGCACCATCGATAATCCAGCCGCAAAAACAGACAGGCGGTATGTTCGTCCCATACCCAAGTATTCTAATCCTCGGCGCATGCACTCATACACGTCCGTGTTCACATTCGTGTGAACACAGTAAATAGTCGATCGAGCACGCCGAAAACGCATCAGACTAGATTCAAACAACAACTCTTCGCAATTACATTTTCAAACTGCCGACCCATGGAGCCCGCGCAGCCGCTGGGCCGCGCAAGGATCGTTCGCTAAACGCGGGGCTATAATGACCGTAGCTATATGAAGCGCAAGATTGGCGTACTCTTTTTCGGCCTGATCGCGGCCGCATCGGCTCAGCGCAAGGAGTTCGAACAGCCGGCCATGCACGCCGCGCGCGGCACGCACGCCGCCGTCGCTGCCGGGAGCGAATACGCCACCGAAGCAGGCATGCGCATGTACTATCACGGCGGCAACGCCGTTGATGCGGGCGTTTCCGCCATGTTCGCTGCCTCTGTTTCCGAGTTTTCCCACTTCGGTTTCGGCGGCGAGGCGCCTATCCTCATCCGCACCAAATCCGGCAAAGTGGTCTCCATCGCCGGCGTCGGCACCATGCCCAAACTCGCCACCGCGGAAATGTTCCGCGAACGCAGGCCGCGCCCCGGAGAAATCCTGACCCTCGACCCGGGCGGGCTCAAAGGCATCATCCCCGTGGCCGGCATTATGCCCGCGCTCGTCCCTGGCATGGTCGAATCCGGCCTGGTCGCCCTGCGCGACTACGGAACCAAATCCTTCAACGACGTAATTCAGCCCGCCATTGAACTAGCCGACGGCCTCGCGATCGACGAAATGCGTTCCGGCACTATCGCCCGTTCGCGCCGCTTCTTCGACCTCTGGCCTGATTCCAAGCGCGTTTTTATGCCGAACGGTCAGGTACCCATGCCGGGCGAGATCTTCCACCAGCCGGATCTCGCGCGCACTTTGCGCTCTATGGCCGCTGCTGAAAAGAAGGCGCTCGCTTCCGGAGCATCTCGCGCCGCGGCCATCGATGCCGTGGCCGATTTCTTCTATCGCGGCGAAATCGCTCACCGCATCGACGCCTTCATGAAGGAAAACGGCGGTCTGCTGCGCTACGACGATATGGCCGCCTTCCGCTTGCAGCCGGAAGAGCCGGTCTCCACCGATTACCGCAACGTCAAAGTTTACAAGCCCGGCTTCTGGAGCCAGGGTCCCGCCATGATCGAAGCTCTCAACATCCTCGAGGGTTTCGATCTGCGCTCGCTGGGCTACAACTCGGCCGAGTACATCCACAAATCCGTGGAAGCTCTCAAGCTCGCCTACGCCGATCGCGACGCCTATTATGGCGACCCCAAGTTCAACCCCAATCTGCCGATGGAGACGCTCATTTCCAAGAGCTACGCCGCCGAGCGCCGGAAGCTGATCGGCCACACTGCCTCTCTCGATTTCATCCCAGGCACCATCAACGGCAAAACACCCAGGCATCCCATCGAGATGGATATCGCGCGCACTCACATCGATGACGAGCTGATGGCCAGCGACACGACCTGCGTGGACGCGATCGACAAAGACGGTATCGTGTTTTCCGCCACGCCCTCCGGCGCTTGGCTGCCGTCGGTCATTGCCGGCGACACGGGAATCGCACTCACCGAGCGCGCCCAACAGTTCATCCTGGTGCCTGGATCCCCGAATGAGCTGGCGGGCGGCAAGCGGCCCCGCGTGACCCTCAGCCCGACCATCGTCACCACCGAGCAAGGCAAGCCGTTCCTGGCCCTCTCAACTCCCGGCGGCGATAACCAGGAGCAGAGCCTGATTCAACTCATGCTCAATGTCATCGAATTTCACATGAACGCGCAAGCCGCCAACGAAGCGCCCCGCTACCAGACACGCCATCTGGTTTCCAGCTTTGACAATCATGCCTGGAACCGAGGCGACCTGCTTCTCGATGAACGCATTCCGCAGTCCGTCGCCACCGAGCTGGCCGCGCGCGGGCATAAAGTCAGCGTGCATTCCAAGTGGTCCAGCGGTGCGGCGCCGGTCATGATCCGGGTTACTCCCGATGGCGTTATCGAAGCGGGCGCCGATCCCTACGGCTACCGCTCGGCGCATGCCTATTAGCGCGGAAGGCCGCGGCACCTTAATCCCGCGGAAACGCGCTATCACGGCGTTCTGTTGTGCGCGTAGTCGAGGGTAAGCCGCACGTTGGACAACCTTTCGCTCTTTGAAGAGCCGCAACAGTTCGATCGTGCGCGGTTGCACTCTAAGCTGAGTACGCTCGCGTCTCAGAATATCTTCATCGGCACCAGCTCCTGGAAGTACGAAGGCTGGATCGGCCAGATCTATTCCCGCGATCGCTACCTGGTCCACGGGCGCTTCTCGGAAAAACGGTTTCAGGCCGAGTGCCTGAACGAGTATGCCGAGACATTTCCTATCGTGTGCGGCGATTTTTCTTTCTACCAGTTCCCGTCGGAAACTTATTGGCAGCGCCTGTTCGCCTCGGCCGCGCCGGTATTGAAGTATGCCTTTAAAGTTCCCGAGGAGGTCACGGTCAAGTCGTTTCCCACACATCCTCGCTACGGCCCGCGCGCCGGCGAGAAGAACCCAACGTTCCTCAACGCTGAACTTTTCAAGAATGCGTTTCTGGATCTGTTGACACCTTATCGCCAGCGCGTCGCGGTGCTGATCTTGGAATTCGGAGCGTTTTCAAAACAGGCCTGCGGCGATGTCGGCGACTTCCTGACGCACCTCGACCCGTTTCTCGCGTCGCTCCCCGATACCTTTCGTTATGCCGTCGAAGTGCGCAATCCCGATTTCCTCGGGGCTCAGTACTTCAATTGCCTGCGCCAGCACCGCATCGCGCATGTGCTCAACGGCTGGACGCGCATGCCCGCGCTCCCGGTGCAGATGCGTCTGCCGCAGGCTTTCACGGCTGACTTCTCCGTTGCGCGGGCGCTTCTGCGCCAGGGCAGGCCGTACGAACAAGCTGTGGCAATGTTCTCGCCTTACAAACAAGTCCAGGATCCCAATCCCGAAGCCCGGCGCGCCCTGCGCGACCTGATCGCGCGCGCTCGGGAGCACCACGAGCCATCCTATATTTTTGTCAACAACCGCCTGGAGGGAAACGCGCCGCAAACCATCGAAGCGATTGTGGATTAAAGCCGTCCGCCCCTTCGTCCGAATTAATAAGCATACAAACAGCTCAGAGAAACAACGGCGATCGCGGTATACTTGACGTTCAAATGCGCCTTCGCTTTTGGGGAACTCGAGGCTCAATCGCTACGCCTGGACCGGGCACGAATTTTTTCGGTGGCAACACCTCCTGCATCGAGCTAACCACGCCCACGGGAGAGTGCCTCGTACTGGATTGCGGAACTGGCGCGCGCCTGCTTGGAAATGCCCTGCTCGCCAGGGGCTCGGCGCCCATCAATGCCACCATCCTGCTGACTCACACCCACTGGGACCATATCCAGGGATTCCCATTCTTCGCGCCGCTGTTTGTGCCCGGCAATTCCTTCGCCGTCTATGGGCCGGAAGGCGCGCACCTTTCTTTGCGCGACGTGCTGGCGGGCCAAATGGAGCATCACTATTTCCCCGTGGAATTGGACCAACTGGCGGCGCGCATCAGCTATCGTGACCTGCTCGAGGGTGCGCACAACATTGCGGGATTGAAGATAACCGCGCAGCGCATGAACCATCCTTCCGCCACGCTGGGGTATCGCATCCAGGCCGACGGCAAATCGATCTGTTACCTGAGCGATCACGAGCCCTTTTGCGACGGCGTGTGGCGCGACGGCGCTCAACCCGGCGGCATCGACGCCATTCGCGATCCCGGCGACCGGCGCCACGCCGAGTTCATGCAGGGCGCCGATATCGTCATCCACGAGGCGCAGTACACGCCGGATGAGTATCCGGCCAAGCGCAACTGGGGCCACAGCACCTATACCTACGTGGTGGAACTGGCCGCTGCCGCCGGCGCACGCTGCCTCATCCTCACTCACCACGATCCATCCCATGACGACGCATTCCTGCACGATGTGGAACAGCGAGCCAAAGCTCTGGCGCGCGAGCGCGGCGCCCGCATGGAAGTAGCCTGCGCCTACGAAGGTTTGGAACTCTGAGCCTTAGCTCCCCAAAGCGCCTGCTACCCCCAACTGCGAAGTGCAATTCGGGCACCGTGTGGCCTTCAGCGGAATTGAGGTAAAGCAGAAGCCGCAATCCTTCGTGTTCGGTGCGGCCGGCGCCGGCTTGGCCCTGAGCTTACTGGCTGATCGTACAACCAAAAAGATGACAAACGCGACAATCAGGAAATCTACGACCGTCTGCAGGAAAACGCCGTAATTGATGGTCGCGGCGCCAGCCGCTTTGGCCGCCGCTAGTGTGGGATGGTTCTGTCCCGACAGATCGATGAACAAGTTGCTGAAATCGACGTTCTTGGTCAGTAATCCGATCGGTGGCATCACCATGTCGGTCACGAACGAACTTACGATGCGGCCAAACGCCGCGCCAATAATCACCGCTACGGCTAAGTCCAATACGTTCCCGCGCATGATGAATTCTTTGAAGTCTTTGAACATAACGTCTCCCGTGCGCATCATAGCACTGGGCGCGGGCCGAAGGGCTAAACTTGGGAGTTGAAAACCTGGAAGCTGACGCTCGAGTATGACGGAAGCAAGTACAGCGGCTGGCAGGAACAGAAGAACGCCCGAACGGTGCAAGGCCAGTTGCGCAAAGCCGCCGAGGATTTCCTCGGACTCGAAGTAAAGCTGCAAGGCGCGGGCCGCACCGATGCCGGCGTGCACGCCCGGGCGCAAGTGGCTCACCTCCGGGCCCGCCCGAAGCCCGGATCAAAACGCCAGTTCCCGCCTCCCGACGCGATACTGCGCGCCGTCAACGAGCGGCTGCCATCTGACGTTTGCCTGATCGACGTCTCCGAGGCCGCCAACTCCTTTCACGCCCGCAACGACGCCGTTGCGCGCACCTACGTGTATCAGATCTGCAAACGCCGCACTGCATTCTTCAAGAAATACGTGTGGTGGATTCGGGAGCCATTGGATGTCGCTGCAATGGCCCACGCCGCGCGTATGCTGATCGGCCGCCACGACTTCGTCTGCTTCCGTGCGCCGGATCCTTCGCGTCCGGACGAATCCACCATTGTGGTTGTTGAGGACGCGGGGATCGAATTGGAAGGCGACCTGATTTTGTTCCACATCACCGCTTCTCATTTTCTGTGGCGCATGGTGCGGCGCCTGGTGGGTGTCCTGGTGCGCGTTGGCCGCGGCCAAACCAGCATCGAAGATTTCGAGCGGCTGCTGGGCGGTCGCGCCGATTCCCGCCTGGATGTAGCCGCTTGGACCGCCCCCGCCTCTGGCCTGTTCTTAGAACGCGTCATTTACGCGAAGCCGTAACCGGCTGGGATATACTCGTCACAATATGTCGACCCATCGGGCGTTCGTCATCCGGCTCGGCGGCATCGCGGTCTGCCTGGCAGGACTGTGGCTGGTTTGGTCACAGGCTCAGCAGCAACCCGCGCCGCTCACTATGGAAAAGATTTCCGCCAATCTGTACGTCATCGTCGGCGACGGCGGGAACGTGGCGTTCATGCCCACGGACGAGGGCGTCCTGGTCGTGGATGACAAGTTCGCCCGCGACGCTCCTCAGATCATGGAGAAGATCAAGAGCGTCACGGACAAGCCGGTCAAATATGTGCTGAACACCCACCAGCACGGCGACCATACGGGCGGTAACGAGGCTATGATAAGTCAGCAACGCGCCCAGGTCTTGATCCACCGCAACGCGCGCGACAATATGGCCGCCGGCAAAATGCCGGGTCTTCCGCAAATCACTTACGCCGATGCGGCTCAGGTGTTCGTCGGCGGCAAGGAGGTTGATGCGCGCCACTTCGGCCGCGGGCACACCAACGGCGACGCGGTGATCTATTTTCCCGCCGAGCGCGTGCTGCACACCGGCGACCTGTTCGTGAACGGGCAAGCGCCGTTTATCGATTACAGCGCGCACGGCAGCATTGTCGAATGGGACCAAACGGTGGACAAAGCGCTGCAGCTCGATTTCGACACGGTCATTCCCGGCCACGGCCCGGTCGCTAAGAAGGCCGACCTCATGAAATGGAAGCAGACCCTCGCGACGCTGCGAAGTCGCACGAAGACCGCCTGTGCCGGCGGCGCGGCGGACGCCGCAAAGCGGATCGATGCGAAGGACCTCGGCATGGGAGCGAACCCGAATTTCGATCGCAGCATCGCGGGAATGTGCCAGGAGCTCGCCAGATAAAACAAAAAGCCCGCCCCGAAGGGCGGGCCTAGTTTTGTTTCTATCGGAGACGCAGCGCCAGTGCGGCGGAGCCGCCCTAGCCGCCACGCAGTGGCTTAGTAGTCCATGTCCGGGCCATGCGGGCCGCCCGGCGCCGGAGCCTGCTTCTTTTCCGGAATCTCGGCGATCAGGGCTTCGGTGGTCAGCATCAGCGCCGCAATCGATGAAGCGTTCTGCAGAGCCGACCGCGTCACCTTGGTCGGATCGATGACGCCCGACTTCACCAGGTCTTCGTACTGCGCCGTGGCAGCATTGAAGCCGAAGTTCGCTTCGTTGGACCCGCGGATCTTCTCAATCACGATCGCGCCCTCGAATCCGGCATTGCCGACGATCTGGCGCACCGGCTCTTCGGCCGAACGGCGCACGATGTCGACACCGATCTGTTCGTCGCCAGGCAGCTTCACGTTGTCCAGCGCCTTCACCGCCCGCAGCAGCGCCACGCCGCCGCCCGGCACGATGCCTTCCTCGACCGCCGCGCGAGTGGCATGCAGCGCATCCTCGACGCGAGCCTTCTTTTCTTTCATTTCGGTCTCGGTGGCCGCGCCGACCTTGATCACCGCGACGCCGCCGGCCAGCTTCGCCAGCCGCTCTTGCAGCTTCTCGCGATCGTAATCGCTGGTGGTCTCGTCGATCTGGGCGCGCAGTTGCTTAATGCGGCCCTCGATGTTCTTTTGCGTACCCGCCCCGTCCACGATGGTGGTGTTGTCCTTGTCCACCGTGACGCGCTTAGCGCGGCCGAGATCATCCAGGCGCACGCCTTCCAGCTTGATGCCGGTCTCTTCCATGATGGCCTTGCCACCGGTCAGGATCCCGATGTCTTCCAGCATCGCTTTGCGGCGATCGCCGAAGCCGGGAGCCTTCACCGCGCATGCGTTCAGCGTGCCGCGCAGCTTGTTGACCACGAGCGTGGCCAGCGCTTCGCCTTCCACTTCCTCGGCGATCACCAGCAGCGGCTTGCCGGAACGCGCAATCTGCTCGAGCAGCGGCAGCAGATCCTTCATGTTGCTGATCTTCTTCTCGTGGATCAGAATGTACGGATCTTCCAGCACGCACTCCATGCGGTCTGGATCGCTAATGAAATAGGGCGACAGGTAGCCGCGGTCAAACTGCATACCGTCCACGGTCTGCAGCTCGGTGGCCATCGTCTTCGATTCTTCGACAGTGATGACGCCGTCCTTACCCACCTTCTTCATCGCATCGGCGATTGTGTTCCCGATGCTGGTATCGCCGTTGGCCGAAATGGTTCCGACCTGAGCGATCATCTCGCCCGAAACCGGCTTAGACAGCTTCTTCACGTCCTCGACGATCAGCTCCACCGCGCGCTCGATACCGCGCTTCAGGGCCATCGGGTTCGCGCCCGCGGCAACGGCCTTCACGCCTTCGCGGAAGATGGCCTGGGCCAGAATGGTCGCGGTGGTGGTGCCGTCGCCGGCTGTGTCGGAGGTCTTGGAAGCAACCTCGCGCACCATCTGCGCTCCCATGTTCTCCAGCGGATCCTTCAATTCAACTTCTTTTGCGACCGTGACGCCGTCCTTGGTGATGGTCGGGCCGCCGAATTTCTTTTCCAGTACGACGTTGCGCCCGCGCGGGCCCAGCGTGACCTTTACCGCGTCAGCCAATTGGTTGACGCCGCGCAGAATCGCTTGACGGGAATTCTCGCTATATACAATCTGTTTTGCTGGCATGATAATCTCCTCTTTGACTTAGGCGACCTGCTTCGCCTTCTTGGACGCGCCTTCCAGGATCCCCAGGATCTCGTCTTCCCTCATGATCAACAGCTCCTCGCCGTCGATCGTGATTTCGCTGCCGGAATATTTTCCGAACAGAATGTGGTCGCCCGCTTTTACTTCCAGCGCCACCACTTTGCCGTCTTCCAGGCGCTTGCCCTTTCCAACGGCGACTACTTCGCCTTCCTGCGGCTTTTCTTTGGCAGAATCGGGGATGTAAAGACCGCCGATCTTCTTCTCTTGCTCTTCGACCCGTTTCACAACGATCCGGTCATAGAGCGGTCGAATATTCATGAATTGATCCTCCTTTGATGTATGGATGTAGACTCGACGAACGAGAACCCGTTCGCCGAAGCAATATATTAGCAGACTCGGCCGAAGAGTGACAATACTCAGAAGTAACTTATTACAATTCAGTGACTTGCAAGATATTGTGACACAACCGCCGCGCTGGGGTCCCGCCAAACGCCTTCAACGCGCGGGATCCGGTTCGGTTGACCTCGCCTGCCGAACCATCTCCACGAACACTGCTCTGGCCTCTTCTGTATCTCGAACTTCGCGCAAAAAAGCCACGCGGCGTCCATGAATTCTGGCGCCTGACTTGAGCCTAAGATGGAAGCCCAACCGGTCTACCGCGGTTATCGCCGCCTCGTCGCAGGCTTCCCCGGCAAATCGTTGGGCGATCAGACGAAGAGCCTCGGCATGATCGTCATTCATGTGCCGAATAATTCCTGGTGCCGCCTGGACCAGAGGATCGGGGCGCGCGTTTCCATAATCCTCGGCGGAGACCCATCCCATCACCCCAAAGCCTCCGATGAAATAAACCGCCGCGACGTGCAGCCGATAATACGCAAAGTCGGTGTAGTCTTGCCAGAACTTTGCGTTCTCGTAACGCGAAAGATAGAGTTCCCTGACTTGGTCGGCGGGCGCTTCCGTCACATCGCCGAGCAGCGTGACACGGCCGGCGCCCAAGGGATCTCCGGAGACATCGGGTTGCGTGATCAGCAAGCTGGCGCGAGGATCTTGCTTGAGGTTGTGCGTGTGCATCGCCATGCTGCTGATGAAGAATATCGGACGGCCGAGATCGTCAACTGCATAAGGCATCATGGAGCCGAAGGGAAATCCGGGAACCTTCTGCGAATGCGTCGAGAGGCTGCCAATCCGTCCGACCAACGCGAGCGTCCGCGCACGTTCGGCGAGCGAAGGTTCAGGCACCTCTGGAGCGGCGGGGCCAGGGCCGGCATGTTGTCGGGTAGGCACGGCTCTATGGTAGCCGCCATTCTGCATCCGAGTCACTAATGCAATCCTGGAGCGTGTTGCCGTGACCTGCAAAACCTGCAAAATCCCGATGAAAGAACTCAAGGGGCACATTTTTCATAAGAAAAGAAAATGGAAGTGCCCTAAGTGCGGCCGGGTCAGGATGCAAACTCAAAAGTCAGCCTAGTGAACGCGTGCATCCGTCAGCGTTCTTAAAGCCGCAACGAGTCCGGGTCCCCGCTAATCAGCCTGGCGTTCAACAGCTCCGGGGGCCCTAGAAATCGAAGGCAAGGCTGACTAGTCCGGCGATGCCGAGCGGAATGGCAGACCCAAAAAGGAAAACTTTCCGCGTCGTAGAACCTCTAGCCCACTGCGGCTGAATTGGGACGAACAATCTCAGCTGCAAACCGAGGAGTCGCGATCAAATTGCCGTATAACGTGACGTTGCCAACTCGATATTGCTTACTGCTGCGATTTTTCCATAGTTTCGTAAGACTTGAGGAAGTCCTTGACGCGATCCTTCTTTACGAACGCGGTTCGGAAGAATCGATCGACGGTCCTATCGAAGAGCTCAGGATCGTCGTAGGGAATCATGTGCGTAGCGTTAGGGAAGATGCAGAGCTGGCTGTTTGGAATGTGGTGATAGATGTCGAGAGTTTGTTCGTCGGTGATCAAGTCGTGATCGCTCGCCAGAATGAGCGTGGGTGCCGTTATCTTCTCCAGGGAACTTGCATCGATGTGCGGCTCGTCGAGGACCAGTTGGCCTACTCTTAACGCTCGTTTGCCTTCCGCGGTCTGCCGGACGTTGGCCGGGATCGAATCGATCTGAGATTTCGCCATGGCGATAACTTCCGGATACGCCCCTTCCGGATTTAGGTTGGCGGCCATCGAGGCAATTTTCTTGACGCTTGCAGGGTGATGAACTCCCAGCAGCAGAGCCTCAATTCCTCCATCGCTCCATCCCAACACGTAGGCCGGTGGCGATTTAAGGTAGTCAAGCAACGCCGCCTGATCGTCGGCCATCTTCTCATACGTCAGCTTTCCGCTGCTATCCGACGATTTGCCCTGATCGCGGCTGTCCATCGCGATCACGCGATAGTGCCGCCGAAAATAGTCAATCTGTGCTTCGAAGCTGGCAATGCTTGCGCCATTGCCGTGTATCAGCAGCAGCGGCTCTCCCGAACCGTAGATTTCGTAATAAAGTTTTACGCCGTCGTGCGTGAACGTCTTTCCCACGGCTGAATTGGAGCCATATCTCGGCGAGTGTTTCCCCGCAGGCGTCTGGCCGGCTTGCTGTGCTCGCGCCGCCCCGGCCGGAGCCCAGATCAAAAGCATAACTGCGCATGCAGTATGATGGGTCGCCTGACGCAAGGTTGATCTCCTGTGGCCCTGATTTTAATCCACGATTTTATCGCACGGAGACATTAGAGCTTCAAACACGCCGGCTGCTCACTCGTACCGCAATGCCTTCATCGGGTCCACGCGCGATGCGCGCAACGCCGGCGCATACGTCGCCAGCAACGTGACCGCCAGCAGCACAGGAGGCACGATCAGCGAAGCCGCGTGATCACTCGTCGCTGACGAGAAGAACCCAGAGACCGCTCGTCCAGCGGGGAAGCTTAACGCCAGACCGATACCGATGCCGATCAGCGAAAGGACCAGCCCCTGGCGCAGTACGAGCCGAAGGACGTTGCCTCTGCTCGCGCCGATCGCCATCCGGATTCCGAATTCCCGGGTCCTGCGGCTGACCGAGTAAGCGACGATGCCGTACAAGCCCACCATGGAGAGAATCAGCCCCATCATGCCCATGGTTCCCACGGCATTGACGATCAGATTCGGAGTATTGACCGCGCGAGATTGATAGAAGGATTCCATAGTTCGCGCGTTGTAGACCGGCTGGTTGGGGTCGATGCCGCGGACCGTCTCTCGCAGCGTGGCAACCAGACTGGCGGAATCAGCCGGCCCGCCAGCCACCAGCATCATGCGCGAGCGCGGATTCTGCGCGAGTGGCACATACAGAGCTTCCAGCGGCGGCTCAGCAATCCAAATGTATTTCGACATCTTTGCCACGCCGACCACCTGCACCCAAGGCCCGCTGCCATCGCCGAAGTGAAAGCGCTTGCCGATCGGATCCTGGTTCGGCCAGTATTTCTTTGCTACCAGTTCATTTATCACCGCGACTTTCGGCTTCATTGCCGTATCGGATACGAGGAGACCCCGGCCCCGCATCACCGCGATGCCCATCGTGTCGAAAAAATGCTCGTCGACTGTATATTTGAACATCGGAAACTCCAGCTTCTCTTTAGGCGGCTGGAGGCCTTCCGGTAAGATGGTGTCGCTGTCCAGATCTCCGGGCATCATCGGAATCATGGAGGTGAGCGCAGCGGAGGTCATGCCGGGCACGGCCGCCGCGCGCTCCACCACTTGCCTGTAGAATTGCCGCGTCTGCGCCTCCGTATATCGCACCAAAGTGGGATCGAAGCCCATCATCGCCATGTGATCGTGGCGGAATCCCGGACCTGAGCTGAGTTGGCTAGTGAAGCTACGGTACATCATGGCGGTGACCACCAGGAGCACCAGCGAGATCGCGACCTGCGTGACCACCATCGAGTTGCGTCCCCACAGACGGCGCTTGCCCGACGCATCCGCGTCGGCCGCTTTCAGCGACGGAACTAGATCGGCGCGCGAGGTCTGGATCGCTGGCGCCAGTCCGAACACCAGTACACTCAACATCGAAGCCACCATGCTCACCAACAAAACGCGTCGATCGAGATGCGGAGCGATCACAATCGGCAGATCGCTCGGTACCTCGATCTGGTTGAACAGAATCACCAGTACATATGCCACCGCGATTCCGAGCAGCCCGCCGGCCAAAGCAATGAGCACGCTCTCCGTCATCAATTGCCGTACCAGACGAATGCGGCCTGCGCCAATCGCCAGCCGCACCGCCATCTCGCGCGACCGGGATCGCGCCCTGCTGAGCAAAAGATTGGCTACGTTCGCGCAAGCCACCAGCAACACTAACATCGACATCGTCATCAGGACCGTGATCAACTGCGCGTCTGGAGGTGATTGCTCAATGCGCGCCTGCAATTCGGTCTTGATCAAGATAATTTGCTCGCGGTTCGTGTCGGGATAGGTCTGCGCAAGGCCCTTAGCAATTCCAGCCAGCTCCGCCTGCGCCTGAGCCATAGTCACGCCAGGCTTCAGTCTGCCCTTGACCACCAGGCCCCGATCGTCGCGCCGTTCAAGCACGTCACGCTTCGGATTCGCGGCGAGGCGAGGCGACATCATCATCGGAACGATCATCGCCACATGGAAGTACTGATCCATCCCGGTGAATTTTTCGGGCATCACGCCAATAACATTGAAATCGACTCCGTTCAATCGCACAGTCCGGCCGACGACGGACCGGTCTCCACTGAACTCCTGCATCCAAAAATCGTGTCCTAGGACAACAACGGCGTCGCGGCCCGGCACTTGGTCCTCTTCGGGCCGAAAACCGCGGCCGAGCTCCGGCTGGACGCCCATGGCCCTGAAAAGATTTCCGGTAGCCAGCATCCCGTATTTGATCTGCGGCAATCCATCCGGACGCGAGCTGAACGCAAGCGGATACGGATTTGCTATCGCCACCAGGCCCTCAAGACTCTTTGCGCGATCGCGGTAGTCGACATAATCGCGATACGACATCCCGCCATAAGACGCTTTCGGACCCTTGCTCTCGAGCGTTACCACTTCGCTCGGCCGGAGAACCGGTAGAGGACGCAGCAACAGCGCGTCTGCGACCCCGAACATGGCCGAGGTAGCTCCGATGCCGATAGCCAGCGAAAGTATTGCCACGACCGTAAAGACTCTATTCTTCAAGAACACCCGAAGAGCGAACGTCACGTCCTGGAACATTAGGTTTCGAACTCCCTGTCTACGCGATACGCAATGCGGCGGAAAAATGTTCATCAAATGTCGAAATGGTAGCCTCGCAAATCATGATCGACGAACCCGGCTGCCAAACACGGCTCGCGAACCCATTGCCGTTGAACACCCAGACGGAACGCTGTTGCTGTTCGCCTGACGCCGGCATCGGCTCCCTTCTTGCGTTTCTGTTTACGGTTAGTCTCCGGGGACTTCGACACTTTCCCCGCTCTTCGTTTGTCTAAAAAAAGAGGACCTTTTTGGTCTGCACGACCTACTAAGGAACTCGCTTACTGCCGATAAGGGCAGAAAGGCAAGTCATGAGACGTTCTGGCGCTGGGGCCGCAGCCGTCGCGCTTACGGTATCGTTCGCTGTTGGTCAGCCACAGATAGAACCGAATCTCAGGGCAGTGCGGCATCCAGCCGATGAAACCGCGCCGCAGACCATTTCAGTCGAGCTCCTCCGCCAACCGCTATCTCGTAAAGCCAAGCAGATCTTTGAAAAGGCGCAACGCGCCGCCGATGCCGGCGATCACGTTCGCGCGATCGGGTTCCGGAGACTGCCCACGCCAAATATCCAGAGTCGGATGCCTGGACTCAATCCATGCTAGGCGTGGAATATCTTAAGATGCGACAATTCGCTTCTGCGCTGCGTTCACTGCAACGGGCCGTTCTCCTGCTGCCAGGCGATGCCGTGAATCGCTCCAACCTGGGATTTGCCCTGGCCTCAACCGGCCAATATGATCACGCGGAAGCAGAGTTGCGCTGTGCTCTCGCCCTCGATCACGGCGACGCTCAGACCAGGCAGTTGCTAAATCTTGTTAGGTCTATGGCAGCCAGTGCTACTAGGGCGACAGCACCTCAACCTATAACGGCCGTTTGTCCTCGCTAGCTCTCCGATCTTTGGGGTTCCCGCCCTGGGCGAAGCGTTCAGAACACGTCTTCATCCGACGAATCCGGGTGAACTTTGCGCCGGCTCGCCCCGGCGATCCGCCTCAAATTTCCAAAACGTTTTTTATTTGTGGCCCATCTTTTTCACGGCATATTTACCTCGTTGTAATCCATCTGCAATACAACGATGTCACGCTTACACCTTTCACGGTTAGCGTCCCGACTTCGACCAAACGTGGAGGAAACTATGGGTCTGTTCGTCCCCAAGCACCATCGTGCGTTCAGTATCATCGTGACCCGCGTGCTCGCGCTCTTTTGCCTCTTTGCTCTCGCCGGATCGTTCGCCGCATTGTCCGCGCAGGGGAGCGAGGGCTCAGTGCGGGGTAACGTCGTGGATCAGACTGGGAGGGCCATTGCCGGGGCCGCGATTGCTCTTCGAGGATCAGTGCGGGACAATCAGGTCGCCGTCACCGATGCCGCAGGTCAGTTCACGATATCGGGGGTGCCGGCCGGTACGTATTCGGTCCAGGCTTCGGCAGCCGGATTTGCCGTTTTCGAGCGGCAAGTCACCGTCACCGCCGGGAACGCAACCGAGATTTCGCTGTCTCTGAAACTGGCGTCGGTGTCCGAGGAGGTGACCGTTGAAGCCGATGCCGATCCTTCTGTAGCGTCGCAGCAGGCGCCGATGAAGGCTCTGCTTGACGCGGAATCGCCGCGCACCGAGATCTCGAGCCAGTATGTCCGAGAATTTACCTCGCCGACTACCGACTACGCCGACATCCTGCAAGCTGCTCCGGGCGTCGTCACTTGGGCCTCCAACGGCGTCGGCAACGGCGATTCCAAAGTCCGGTTTCGCGCGTTCGCCGACGGCACCTTCACGACGACTTGGGACGGTGTGCCCTGGCAGGACTCGAACGACCCGACCCATCACTCCTGGGCCTACGTACCGGCGCCGGCCATCGGCTATGTGGACTTTGATCGCAGCCCCGGCACCGCCTCCGATGTGGGCCCGACGAACTTCGGCGGTTCCGTTCACATGTTCTCGCCCAGAATGGGCGACGACATGTCGTTCAAGCTTTCCGAATCTTATGGATCCTTCAACACCAACCAGATCCTGGGTCAGTTTGACTCAGGCCTTTTCCTTTCACAATAAGGCCAACTTCTGGCTGGAGACCCACCTCAACAACTCCGACGGCTATCTGACTTACGACTACCAGCAGCGCACCGCCGCCACCGCAAAGTTCAACTACAAGTTCTCCGACAGGACTTATCTCACCTTGATCAGCACAGTGATCGTCGTAGACAGTAACACGCCCGACGCCGATCCCACCCGCCAGCAGATCCTCGATCACGGTGTGAACTACATCGCGGATGGCAACAATTTCAACAAGGATGGCACGTGGAACTCGCAGTACTACAAAAACTTCAGGTACCACGTCCCGACCGACTTCGAAATCGTCACCTTTGGCCACGAGTTCGGCCATGGATGGAGGTTTGAGACCAAGCCTTATAGCTACTCCTACTCGAACCACCAGCATTTGATGAACGATCAGACTCAGGACTCGCTGCACCAGGTAGCTGTCGGCCCGGCCAGTTGGAGAGACAAGCTGAACCAGTACAATCGCGGCGGTATCATCACAACCTTAAGCCAGGCGTCGAAGTATGGCGTCTTGCGGCTTGGCGCGTGGTACGAGTACACAACCACCGACCGCTTTCAGCAGAATGCCGATCCCCGCACCGGGATTGACTCTCCTCTGCTCAAGGACCTGCGGTTCCACGAGCGTTTCATTACCAACTCGGCCCAGCCGTATATCGAGTACCAGTTTGTTGGCATCCGCCGGTGGACGTTCACCGTGGGGGTGAAAAGCGCACTCTACACCATGGACCTGACGCAGTTTGCCGACGGCAAGGTGGTGGGGAACCTCGGATGCACATCCACGCTGATTGCTGGTTGCGCAGGAGTCTCGACCAAGCACAGCGCGTACTACAACAACATCCTGCCCTCGGTCGCGGCCAACTACCGCATCACCAACATCTGGTCGGCGTATGGCCAGTACGGCCGCGGCAGCCAGATCCCTCCCAGCGCAATATTCGATGTGACCGGCGCGCTGGTCGCCGTCACCCCCAAGCCGACCGTTGCCACCACCTTCCAGGGCGGTACCGTGGTGAAACTCAACCGTTTGAGTTTTGATGCGGACGTTTACCACGTCCATTTCGATAACGCTTATTCAAGCTATAAGGTGACGGATCCTACTAAGTCCGATTTCGGCGATTCGTACTACTACGCCACTGCGCCTACCAACGGGACGGGCTTTGAGGCGGACGGCAATGTGTATGCCGGTCATGGGCTGAGCTTCAACTTCACCGGTACAGCCGGCCGATTCAAGTACGAGCCAAGGGCAGCTCAAACTTTGGCCAACGGCACAGTGGTTCCGGCGACTTTGTCACAATGGGTCGCCCTCTCGCCGAATTATACGGTCTCAGCAGGCGTAACCTACACCGACAGGCACTGGGCAGCCGGTTTCTTCAACAAGCAAGTCGGGCCCCGCTACGTGGACAACGGCGCCGTCCACCAAGCGACTCAGCTCGACTCTTTCTGGATGAACAACCTGTACTTCAATTACAAGCTACCCACGAACTCGTTCTTCAACGGGACAAACCTCAAGCTGAGCTTCAACAATCTGTTCGACTTTCACGATGTAGTTGCGCTGGCGCCTGGCGTCAGCGCCACCCCCGCCGTGCCCTACGTCCAGAGCGGCAGCGATACGTTGCAATTGCTTCCTGGCCGCAGCATCATGCTGACCCTAGAGGTGGCCATGGTGCCGCGGAGGCGCTAACAGCCTAGCCTCGGCCTTAGGAATTGCTCAAACTCGCGGGATGCAGTCCCGTCTTTTTGCAGCGAAAGTTCGAAATGCGTCTAGGCTGGGGAGCCACATCTTTAAGAGTCAATTAGGTGCAAGGTGGATTTGACGCCGTGTACGAAGTGTCGTAGACGACGCAGAAGACCCCGCCGACCGTGCCGGATTCCTCCGCAAAGGGATTATATGTGTACGTGTAGTACCCTTCCTCCAGATAGCCTTCGCGGTCGATTACCAGCAGACCATCCACCACCGCCGTGGATTCCCGCTACCGTCAAAAAATGCTGACGGGGTGTAGCGGGCGTTCAGCCGAACGGACGCTCGTGCTTGTCGTGGTCGCCTGCTCCATAGAAACTCTCAAATTTGCAGTGAGCCCCAAACTCTGTGTCGAACCTATCGAATACGGCGCTACGGTTCAATTCGTTTGCTTACCTGCTTCGAGGACCTTTTTTATGAGCTCTCGCAATTCTGCATAGGCGGTAACACTCGCAGGTTTCTTGAAGTAGCCGTCAGCCCGCAATGCTTGGGCCGCGGCGCGGTCTGCCTCTGCCCCAGAGGACGTCACGATGATTACAGGCGTCAGATTGCACCGAGAGGCGGATCGCAATTCCCGAAGCACTTCCAAGCCGGCGATCTTGGGGATGTTCAAGTCCAGCAATACAAGCGTTGGACACGCGGCCGAACTGTCCGCCGCCGTTTCCCGGAGATACCGTAACGCTTCCTGGCCATCTCGGGCCACGCGTACGAAAAGGCTTGGGTCAAATTCCCCGAGTATCTTCTTAACGACGAAGACGTCCATCGAGTTGTCCTCGACCAGCAATACAGTCTGAGCGGCCTGCGGCGCTTTTTCGGGTGTCGTAGACTCGGGACGCTCAAGATCCCCGGGGGACGGTGAAGCAGAATGTTGATCCTCTGCCAGGAGTAGATTCCTCAAGCCAGATCCGTCCGCCGTACTGCTCCACCACGCGTTGGCAGATGGCCAATCCAATCCCACTGCCAGGGTACTCATCGTTGCGATGCAGACGCTTGAACGGCGCGAAAATCTTTTCGGCGAATTCCGGCTCAATTCCGATTCCATTGTCGGCAACGGAGAATACGCACCAGCCGTCGCGATCCTGGGCTGTAATGTGAACACGCGGGTCCTCTTCTCGGTGATACTTAATGGCGTTACTAATCAGATTCTGAAACAACAGCGCGAGGCGACTTTCGTGAATCGCGACCGCCGGCAGGAAATCGCTAGTCACAGACGCACCAGCTTCATCAATTGCCTGTTTTAGGTTCGCCAGAGCGCCAGACAGTACGCGAGCGGAATCCACCGTAGGCGGGGCTTCTTCTGGTTTTTGGGCCCTGATGTAAGCGACCAGATCCTCAATAAGACAGCTCATTCGCCGGGCGCCCGCGATAACATGGTTCAGAAATTCGGCATCTTCTCCAGTCAGCCGAGACCCCCAGCTTTGCTCAATCAGCTCGGCGGAGATCGCGATCGTTCGTAAGGGCTCCTGTAAATCGTGGCTGGCGGAGTACGCGAATACCTCCAAGTCGCGATTGGCCCGGCGTAGGTCGTCATTGGATCGCTTCAATTCGGCTTGGGCCCGCTGCCTCTGTTGAAACAATCGGGCGTTATCCATCGCAATTGCAGCTTGCGCAGCAATCCCGTTGGCAACATCCTCGTGTGCCTGTGTGAACTTACCCGGGACCGAATGGCCGAAGAAGAGGCCTCCCAGGACTTCCCCTGACCGAGACTTGACTGGAACGGCGAGGTAGCTTCGTACTGGTAGGTGCCCTTTTGGCATCCCGTAGTGGGGTGAGGTTTTGCCGTATCGCGCATCCCGGGTGATGTCTTCGGAGCGAACCACACCCTCTCCGCGGAAGGTTGGATCGAAGACCGCCGTGTTCCGAGGCATCGGAAATCCCGCGAAAGCCTCCTTCGGTACGCCGGAGAGAGTGTACAGCATATACGACTCCCCCTTTTCGTTCACTACGTTGTGAAAAAACGATCCGAACTCCGCTCCAATTGCACTTGTGGCGATATCGGTGACTTCCTGGACCAATTTCTCCAGATCCAACTCCGCCGCGATCCGTGGGCCGATCTTATTCAGCAACTCCGCCGTCCGTAGCGCTTCCTGTTCGCGACTCAAGAGTGCTGCGCGTTCTGCTTCAGCGAGCTTACGTTCCGTGATATCGCGCGCGATCTTCGAAGCCCCAACGACAATGCCGTTCTCGTCCTTGATGGGGGATATCGTTAGTGAAACATCAAGCAGTGTTCCGTCCTTGCGGCGGCGCTTGGTCTCAAAGTGATCGATGCGCTCGCCACGGCGTAAACGGGCTAGAATGTCTGGTTCTTCCTCCTGACGGTCGTCAGGGACAATAAGCTCGGCCACGGTTCGACCGATCGCTTCGTCGGACGTATAGCCGAAGAGCCGCTGGGCGCTCTTGTTCCAGCTCGTAATGACTCCTTCCAGGTTCTTGCTGACAATCGCGTCATCGGAACTCTCGACAATCGCCGCGAGTTGCCGGGCCCCACGTTCAAGTTTCCTGCGGTCGGTTACATCCGTTGAAATGCCACACAGGCCGGTAATCCTGCCGCCAGCATCGATAAGGGGAAACTTTACAGAGATGAAGGAATGGATGCCATCATCCTGAGGTGCGTGCTCTTCAACCGACAAGGGTTTGCCCGAGGCAAACACAATCCGATCATTTTCTACGAAGGGCGCGGCGATTTCAGGGGGGAAGAGATCGAAGTCCGTCCGACCGACGACCTCTGATGTTCTCACGTGGAAAAGCTCCTCATAGCGTCGGTTGATAAGCCGATAACGGCTCTGCAGATCCTTAACGAAGATGATTGCCGACGAGTTGTCCAGGATGGACTGCAATTGATGTTCGGTTTGGGTCCGAGCAAGATCCGAACGCTTTCGTTCCACCGCGAGAATTACGTGGGCGGCGATAACCTGCGCGACTTCCAGTTCCTCAGGCGATGCCGTGTGGGGATGGGCGTAGTAGAGCATGAACTTGCCTAGTACGCCGCTTTCAAGCATTAGCGGGATGAAAGCCAAACCCCGAATGTTTTCGCGCTCAAAGATATGGGAGTAGTCTGTGAGAGTCCCGTCCAAGCGGACATCGGGAATAAGGATCGGTTTTGCGTCTTGCTGCCTCGGCTTCCAGGGAGTATGTCCGGTTAAGGCCTCCTGGTATGCCTCTGACAAGCCGCGCGCTGCTTTGAAGCGCATCACTCCGTCGTCATCGAAGAGCAGAATAGCGGCGCGTTCAGCACTGGTAGCCTCAAGCAGGCTGGAGAGCGCCGCGTCGTACACGTCCTCCAGTTCGCGAGCTCTGGTTAACGCGCTCACTAGCTCATAAAGAACCCTGAGCCGTTTCACCTCTGCGGCACCAGACGTCATGGTGTTCGCGACAACGGACATCCTCAACAATTCTACCGCTGGGTGTTGAATTCTTCCATGGAGCGGGCCCGAACCCAGCGCCTGCGCTGGAAGCGGACGTTCACCATTCGGATCCCGGCCGCGTGGTGCGTAGTACTGCAACGTTGGTAGAATAATGACGGAGCTGACGGAGGGAAACGCGATGAACCGAAGCCAGTATCGCATCCTTATCGTCGAAAGACAATCCCGCGGACGTTTTTGCGACGCGCTCTCCGAAATGGTGGGCTCGTTGTGGAGGTTTCCGTAGCAAATGACGGCCATGCGGCTATGGACTACCTGGAGCGGTGCTCTGAGGATACGCGTCCGGATTTAGTCGTCATCGATATCAACCTGCCCAACGCGACGGGATCGATGTTCTTCGGAAGTGCCGGTTCAAACCGTCATTGGCCGATACTAAGACCATGATCCTGACGTCGTCTGACGAGACGAATGACCACTCCCGTGCGGACGTGATTGGTGCGAACGCACACGTTCAAAACCCTAAGGCCTTCTCGCGATTCCCCGAAATAGTTACTGCCGTAAGAAGTCTACTAGACATGAGGGCCGTCACGTAACGCTCCAGTTGTGGAGGGCAGACATCCTTTATTTCATGCTTTCGCGCGGATGCGATTCACCATAGTGGGTCCGTAGGCATTCATCGCGGCGCCGGCGGCTTACCCCTTGGTGCTGTGCGGCCCGCCTCAACTGAAGAACGGCTGAACGCGAGTAGTTAATAATATGATCAAGATGCACGAAGGGCTTTCAGGGACCGAATACGCAGTGCTAGTTGAACAGGCGCCGATCATGATTTGGCGTTCCAACACTACCGCGGAGTGTGACTACTTCAATGATCGGTGGCTGCTGTTTCGGGGCCGGAGCATGGAGCAGGAAATCGGGAACCAATGGGCTGATGGAGTCCACCAGGATGACCTTGAGGGATGCCTGAAGACCTATCTCGGTTGTTTTGAGCGGCGCGAGATTTTCGAGATGCACTACCGCCTCAAGCGCGCGGATGGCGCCTACAGGTGGATCTTCGACCGCGGCGTTCCCTTCTACGACAGCAACGGCGAGTTTCGCGGGTACATAGGTAGTTGTATTGACGTGACGGAGCGTATTGAGGCTCAACGCTCCGCCGATGAGTCACGAGAACGCGAACTCGCAAAACTGCGAGGGCTACTTCGTATTTGCAGCACTTGCAAGAAAATCTGCAATTCTGTGGGCGAATGGGAGCCGCTTGAGACGTACATCGCCAGCCACTCCGAAACCGATTTTACACACGGTATGTGTCCCGATTGTACCCGAGTGGTAGTTCGACAAGGAGCAGGAGTATGACCTCGACAGATTCAGAAGTCGCGCTGGGCGAATCTGCTAAAGGCCGGACGATCTTGCTCCTTGATGACGATGCCAATACACTGATTGCGCTCCAGTCGATCCTTGAAAGAACCCAAGCTCAAGTGATCGAGTGCGCAAATGAACCCTGTGCCGTCCGGCAATGTACGGCGCGCGAGAAGAGCATCGACTTGCTGGTTGCGGATGTCATCCTGCAGGACAGTAATGGTCCGGCGGTCGTTCGAAAAGTGAAACCGCACCAACCACTGATGCGGCTTCTGTATATTAGCGGTTTCAGCATGACTGAGCTGAAGCGTCGCGGTCTTCTTTCTTCCGCAGACATTGCTCCGGGTTCAGTTGAATTTCTTCAGAAGCCATTCTCTCCCCAGGAGTTTCTTCACAACGTCGAAAGACTGCTGTTGAATTGAAACGAGCGCATCCCGTAACCAACACGTTTACCCGTCCTATCATCGGCGTCATGATAAGTAAGAATACGGATTCTGAGACGCGAAAGCCGAGACCTTGTAGACCGCGACGGGACAGAACATTGTCCGAAGCGCCACTTTGCGACCTCGTATACGTAACGCGCCATTCTGAAGTTATACCTTCAGTTTGACGGAAAACGCCCATACCGTCGTTCTGCCAATTGCTGGCGCAGTACGCCGCCGAACTCAGTTTCAGCGCTTTGCGCCCCATGCCCTGAGGCGCTCGTGCCCGAATCGTGCGATGCTGCAGGCGGGGAACTAGGGCAAATCCAATTCCTACTCGGCCACGGTTCCCTCCAGACCACCGAGCGTATCTCGGCTGTAAGCAGCGCATTCGCCGAGCTGTGCGCGACCGGATCGGCATTAAACCATAGCGCCCTCAGTTCTTATGGCGTCGGCGACTACGGGTCAACTTGGCTGCTGTGAGCCTAGTTAAGGCATCAGTCGTCGATGACACTAGACTCAACTTTCTGCGAGTGGCGTGTAAAACGGACCGAGTCGCCGGACACAGGCCGACTTTCCGTTCCCTATCCGGCCCTGGAAACACGTCCGCTCCATCCGGGTCGCGGACAAGCCAATCTGAATAGAGCCGAGTTTCCTTCCGGCTTAATTATCGAAGTACTGTTGCAAGGCTCCAGTATCGTGCGACCGAGTGAGCGCCAGCATGAGGAGAATACGAGCCTTCTGGGGACTGAGGTTGTCCGCCAGTACGCAGCCGATCGCCTTCAGGGCAAGTGCGCTCCCTTTAGAGGCACTCAAAGGAAATACGCGACCAGTAGGAACGCGAGTGCTGATGACAACCGGGATGCCGCGCGTGCGTGCTTCCTGAATCGCGTCAAACATCAAAGCCGTTACGTCGCCAAGCCCAAGGCCGGCAATCACTAGTCCTCGGACAGTACCATCACGGACCAGAGAGCGGATCAGGAGGCCGTCGGCACCAGCGTAACTCGTCACGATATCGACACGGCTGAGTTGGGTTCTTGCCTCGACTGGGAACGTCTGCCGGCGCAGCGGAGCGCGATAAAAGCGAACCTTTTCGGCGTCGACCACCCCGAGTTCGCCAAACTCCAAGCCGCGGAATGTTTCCACCTGGCTCGTGTTCGTTTTTGTAACATCGCGTGCAGCGTTTATTTGTCCGTTCATCACCACCATGACTCCCTTGTTGACGGCCTCAGGTGCGGCCGCCACTCGAACCGCGTCCAACAAGTTTCGAGGGCCGTCGGAGTCTGGATCCGACGCCGGACGTTGTGCTCCAACCATGATCACCGGTTTAGTGCTGATCGCGGCGAGGTCAAGAAAATAGGCAGTTTCTTCCAAAGTATCGGTGCCGTGTGTGACTACGATGCCGGCGATCTCAGGTTTCGCCAGCAACTCGTTCACTCTTCCCGCCAAGCGGACCCAAATCTCAGGAGTCATGTCATTGCTTCCTATATTGGAGATCTGCTCCACCTGAATCTGGGCCATCTTCTTTATCGCCGGCACGGCCGAAACGAGGTCTTCCCCGGAGAGAAGCGGCACGTAGCCGCCTTTGGACGGATCTTGTTTGCTGGCGATCGTGCCACCCGTGGAGAGCACAGCGACCGTCGGCAGCTTCTGCGCAACTACGCTGAGGCACGTCGCCAACAACAGACCCGCTGTGGTCAGATTTGACATGCGACGATTATATAGGCTTGATGCAACTATTGCGGCTGATTTTTTTGCCCAACGGGAGCGACAGTGCGCCTGGCGAACTGCAAACGAGTAGATCACGGGACCCGGCCACGCAAATGACACTGTGGTGGTCTCTACATCCGCATTTCGCATATGACGCAATCGGGTTAAGACTAAGTTGCTCCGTTGTTGAACAAAAGCCGAAGGTCTAATGGGCCCAGCGGCAATTTGAGCCCTGCCCTGAACACGCCTCTACTGTGCGTTTTCCACCGGCTCAAGGCGCAGCAGCGCCCCGGCCTCCTCATCGGTCAGCAAGTACAATAGCCCGTCCGGCCCTTGCTGTACCTCTCGGATTCGCTGGTTCAGCTCGACGAGTAGCGCCTGGCGCCGGATCGGGAGTCCATCTTTATTCAAAACGATGCGATGGAGCTGAGTGCCCACCAGTCCTCCCACGAAAATGTTGCCCTTCCACGCCGGAAACCGGTTCCCCGTATAAAACGTGATCGCCGCCGCCGAAATCGACGGCGACCAGAACAACCAGGGCTGTTCCATGCCCGGCGCTACTGGCTGCTCCAAAACAGGACCGGTCCCGCCGCTGACTTCACCCGAATAGGCGCGGCCGTAAGAAATCACGGGCCAGCCGTAGTTCTTACCTGCTTTGATTATGTTGATTTCATCCCCGCCCTGAGGCCCATTCTCGGTCTCCCAGAGTTCGCCGGTTTCCGGATGGAAATAAAGACCCATGGCGTTCCGAATGCCCAGCGCATAAAGCTCTGGTCTATAGCCAGGGCGGCCTGAGAATGGATTGTCCGCCGGAGCGCTTCCATCATCGTTCAAGCGCAGCACCTTGCCGTAGTAACTGTTCGGATCTTGCGCATCCGTCACGGTAGCGCTGACGGTGTCGTTCGGCGAGCGGGGAATCGGGATGCCGATTGCCAGGTAGATCTTGCCGTCGTGCCCGAATGCCATTTTCGCCGCCGAAGGCCCGGACACGCCCGCGTCGGTAGAGAAAATGTCCCGGACATCCTCAAGCGCATGGCCTCCGTCGTAGCGTGCGCGCGCCAACGTCGCTCGGGCGTTGATCGTTCCGGCCACCGGCTTGTAATAGGTGAAGTAAATCCAGTGGTTTTCAGCGAATCTCGGATGCAAGGCCAAGTCATTCATGCCCCTTTGCCGCGTGTTGAGGACTTCCGGTACCCCTGCAATTGGTTCCGAATCGAGCTTGCCGTTACGCACGATCCGCAACCTGCCGCCGCGTTCCGTAACCAGGATGCTCCCGTCCGGAAGGAAAGCAAGAGCGTACGGGTAGTTGAAACCACGCAGCGGGACGACCCGGAATTTCGGCCCGGCGATTTTGTTGCCGCCCGATCCCCTGGTCGCGCTATCGAAGATCAGTGGCCGGTCCAGTGTTGGGGCCTCGACGATGACTTCCCGCGGCTGTTGTTGCGCCGCGAGCGGGGCACGCGTCGGTAAGGTTACGATCGTCAAATCTCCGAAAAGTGCCATCAGAAGCACGACTCGCATAAGTTCTCCCATCTTACTGCCAGTGCCCACACTACTTCGCCGTCCGCCTGTTCGCCGCGAACATAGGGGTGGATTGCGCCTGCGATAAACTCGCTTGCGTTCAGCAACGCGCAAACACGGCAGCCGGGCGTTTGCTCACCTTTCACCAAACTCCGGGAGATCGGGTCAATGCGCGCCGTCGTAGAAGAACTGCTCGCGCGTGATCTTATCGTTCTTGACGGTATAGACACCGACTTCTTCGCGGGTGATACGTTGACCAGTGGCTTTGGGCGTGATATCCAGGGTAAAGAAGACGACGAACTGGTCCGGGTTCGCGCCATTGAAAAACGGCCCCGCCACAGTCTCCCCGTTGAAGGTTTTGTCGGAAACCCAGTCCTCCGATTTTTTGATCACCGGATCTTGGCCGGCGGTCTCCTTGCCGTCGCCTTCAACCGAAACAATGTCAGGGGCGTACATCGTCCGCATGACGTCGAAGTTCTTACCCTGCCTGCACAACTCCACAAAGTTGCTAGCAACCGTTCTAACACTCATGATGGACTCCAATCGTTGGTGTCATGGCGCGCACAGTGGTAGACGACAACGCATATGCCCGCCCTCTCGTGTCTGATCTTCGCACAGCAGGCCGGATCAGTCCCGATAAAGCGCTTGCATCAGGCCAAGGTGAGAGGGTCATGCATCTCCGGACCCGGCTGACAATCAGGCAGCCTTCTACAACTCCGATTGTGGGCTGCGGAGAATGACGGTTCCAAATCAAGTGACGCTTTTCTAGTGTCAAGGTTGAAGGGCACTGAATTATGCTTGTGCACTACGATCCACTGGCCACCAATCTTGCGGTAGCAAACGGTCGCGCCACCACATGCCTAGTTTTTTCCCCGTCTCTCTGCTGCCAGATGGCCGGCAGATCCCCGGCGAGATGCCGCGGCGGCATTGGACAGGATCGCCGAGCGCGACTGCGTGGTGTCGCTCGGCGGCGATTCAGGCGCCTTCCTGAAACCGGCGAAGGCCCCTAGGCGCCGTTCGCGCATCTTTGGGTGTGAACCGGGTCAGGATTCGCGCAATTCGACATACGTATCGAGACGCTCCTCATTTCCCGCGCGGCTGGCATTCGGCAACAACAGGCGGGTGTTCCCTTGGAGGACAGCTTCGCTGCTTCTCGGGTTCGTCGGCCGATGTCACAAGAATCGCACAGTCGTCTACCATGTAATGAATTCCATGTAGTGCTTTTGGCACAAGAACGTTCTATGCAACTCTACGCGAGCCGCGGGTCCCAATTCCTTCGATGGCGGGGCGCCTCGGTTCAGGCATCAGTCGTCGATGACACGAGACTCAACTTTCTCCGAGTGGCGTGTAAACGGACCGAGTCGCCGGACAGAGGCCGACTTATCGGGAGTAATCCGGGACGAGCCGAACTCGCGCGGGGCTGGGTCGCTTAAGACGCCTTGCATTCACGAACTCCATCCCTCGTCCTCCTCCTGCCGTCTCCAAATCCCTGCGAAGTGCTCTGCGGCTGCCAATTCATGCTCCGCCCACCTGCGAATGACTGGGAGGGGGTGATTCAGAAACGCTCGGGCAATCCGCGCGTGCGCTTCATGATGCGAGGATATGGGCCCCCAAGACGCCTCAAGGTCATGGCGTCCGACTGCGAATTCTCTAAATACCTCCTCATCATCACCGTACGCTACAAGAACCTGCTCCGTCAGTTCCGGGACCACGAGCGTCCCATTCTCCGCCACCGTCGGTGAAGACAAATGCCGAGCAATGCGTCGGGCGCCCTCCAATCCGGTCTTCGCAAGCCAATCCATGACCACCTGCACCGGCAGCGAAGAGAAAACATCGCGATTGGAACCGATCTGCCACCGCCAGCTGCCCTTCGAATCTAGAAGCGCTTCACCAACCACTGCCATCACCGCGTCCGGATTGTTCGAGGCGATCTTGCTCAGAATTGAAGAGGCATCATCGCGTTTGCTGAAGTCGTTGCCCGAGAATGCCGCGCTGGCCACTTCCGCGGTCCATCGAGTATCAATTGATGCCAAGTGCTCCATCGCATCTCTCCACCAGTAGTCGGCCCGGTCCTCGGTCACGGCGCTTCGGGCCAAAACGCGCTTTATTGCTGTAACTGCTTCCGGCGCTTCGTTGGCGAGCTCTACGCCTCGTATGCGATCCCCGGCCAGCTCGACGGCAATTTTTAGCGATTCAGGTGGGCACTCCTCCCGGGTCAGCACCTTCAAGAGTTCGGCAAACTCGGGGCTCGACGCCCCTTGCACGACACCTCCGATGTGCAGCACCTGCATGTAGCGCGGGCTAAGCCTGCCATCCCCTACGAGACGAGTCAAGCGTGTTACTGCATCGGTCTGATCGACATCCGCAACTATAATTTCGGCTACCATTTCCGGATCGTCGCGTTCGAGGGCATCGAGGATACCGGAAATCCGATCGCGCTCACCGGGCGAGGTTTGTAGCAGGCCGCCTACATAACCACGCAGCAAGGCTGAGAAGCGGGTCTTCCGAGCGACCGATAAAATTGGTTCCAAGAAGTCGCCCGAGGTGTCTTTTCGCCCAAGCAGCACACCGAAGGTTGAGGCACTGCGCGCCTCGGGCGACGCTAGGAAAGGGAGGTTTGCATGAAGCAGCCGCGGATCCGCGAACGCTTCTTCTACTAGCGGAATAATCTCGGATTGCTCTTTATGGACATCCTCTCGCATGCTGTGGTGCCAAATGTCCTTGCCGACAATGCCGCGCAGCCGACCCGAATAGTCTAGCGGTATTAACGACTCCTGCCAGGCACGCACTCGGTTGCAGTATTCCACGTGGTCCTCGGAGACGTCGGGGGCAACGCCGCGCTCATACTGAAGGAAGTCGTCCACCTGTTCGAGCCACGGTCCCAAAAGGTCAGGAGGAAGCCCGTGGTGCTGTACAACCTCTTCCAAGCGGTCGAGTTTGCCCCACGCTAGAAAGAGCCTTAAGTGGCCGCGCAAGTAATTCCAGCCGGCAGCGGCGAACGGTTCGGACCGCGCGAGCAACTCCTCGGTGAGGCCGATAACATGCGCGAAACAGTCTTCAAATTCGCTTTGGGTTCTAGGGTGCCAGTCTGGCGGCGGAATTTTTCCGCCGACGACGCTAGGCGTCCCCATCCGCGTCACGTCCCTATCAATGAGATGATCGAGTCCCCCGAGCGCAAGCTTGCGCTCACCTATGTTTTCGGAAAAGACAACCCTCCGGAAGATGTTAAAGCGGTCACGGAAGGGCACTGCTGTACCAGATAAGTACACGCGGAACAACTGGCGCCAGATGCCGGTCGCATTATTTCCGATGCCATGCTCCGTTTCGTTTACCGCGAGCCGGCGGAGAACTAGCTCCGCCGCCTCGAAATATTCTGGAAAAATCGCGAGACGTTCAGCGGCCCAGACCATTTCCCGCCGCGTGCCCCGACCGCTCACATCCGATCCGCCAGTCGCCAACAATTCGGCGTTAGAAGCATCACGTACTAAGCGCGTCAACTGCGGCAAATAGGCCGCGGGATCCGTTTCGAGGAGACCGACAAGTTGCTTTATCTTGCCTGAGTCGGCCAGATCGGCGGGCGTAAAATCGGCAACTCGCTTTTGAAAGTGTGCGCCCACGATAGAGCGCACCTCCTGACCGATCGAAAGCCCACGGATTCGCAGCTCAAACGGCCCACGCAACAGTTCCGGGATACGGTCCAAGAACGCAGCGGGATTTTGCGATGCTAAGCGTTCCCAGGCGCGTCGAAAGGCGATCTCGGCAATGATCTGCGGGGTCACGTAGTAATAACGTGGCGTTACAACAATGAATCCCGGCGCGTCTTTCAACCGAGCGACTGTTTCGCGCACAAGTTCTGATCTGACTCCGGTTAGCTCAGTCAGCAGGTCGAGCTGTACCGCCACATCGTCTGAATGACCGATACGCTGCACTAAGGAGATGGCCTCAACGACTTTTTGGTCATCCGGGCTCAACCGGCTGCGATAATAATCCTGTAGCGTCGGAATCGCAGGCTGCAGACTTCCCGCCGAGTGCATTTCGCCATCGTGTCGGCAGAGATCGGCCGCCAGCCGGATGTACCCCCCCGATCGATCCGCGTACGCTCGCCGCCTTTCGGGCGGGACGACAGAAAAGTTCTGCTGGAGAATCTGTTCTGCCGTTGGAATCGAGATTTTCTCGATCCAAATGCCCGGGGCACCACGCGGCGGCGGTTCGCCGGTATTGTCGATGGCAATCGCCCGGATTCTCGATTCGTGCCCACGCAGGAGACCGTTCAACTCGTATCGGGCCTGGAGCGGGCACTCGTCAGCCACCAAAATGGCGGTATGCTGTCCCGCATTAACCAGCCACAGAGCTGTCTCTTGTGCCCTCCGGCCATCACTGGTGACGACGACGAGCTCCGGCGCTCCGGGCATTCGCCGGATCGCCTCGTGTACTAAGCGTGTTTTTCCCACCCCGGCCAAACCCTGCACTTGCAGGACGGGATCGAAAGGAGTAAATGAAAATTGCAGATGTTGCTGAATGGCTTGGATGATGGGAGCCCAGCCATCGGGCAGCACGTAATTGGGTGTAATCGCCCGTTCTGCAGCATCCCAAGCCCGCCAATGCCTAGCCATATTGGTAGGTCGGCCAAAAACTGTGCCCACCACGCCAGGGAGCCGATTGGCCCACCGCGCCAAATCCGAGGCCGATAATACGTGGCACTGCGCAGCACCCGGCTTAATGGCTTGAGCGGCTACATTGAGCGCGCTATTCAGGTGCTCCTTCTTTTTGGCAGTGATCTCGTCACAGACGCAAACTCGGTATGCGTATCCTTTGCGCACCAATTCGGTGGCGTAGTGTTTGTGGATTTCCTTCGTGATGGAGCCGTCAGTCACACGTCCGACAGGTTCAGCCTTGAACTGCCATGCGCTTGGCTCGCCCAAATAGCCGGTTTGATCACCCGCTGCGCGTTGGTCGACACGGGTATCGACGCCGCCATCTCGGACGTTGACCCTCAGGGTCGTAGCGATGGCGGCTTGGGGTACGCCGTAAACGAAGCACTGCGTCTGCAAAAGCGTGTCCACGAATCCCGTAAAGGGCTGTCCGCCACCACCACGAAGGAGCGGGATATCGGTCGCCGAGGAAATCGTCCACATCGACTAGGTTGGTCTGCCACCACGCTAGCAGATAAGAGGCTTTATTATCCACCAGAAATGCTCGCCAATTTAGGGCTAGGGCCCACAAACGCGCTTGCATCCCGTAATCGCTGCTCTGAGCGGATCGGTCGGCTACCCGGAGAAAGCCCGATCTCCCGGTCACCCGGTTGTATAACGCCCATACCCTGGACCTGCCAAACCGCTGGCGCCTCGACAAATCGCAAACGCGAAACACGCTCGTACCCATTCCGTTCTTGGGGGAGTGACCAATCCCGCACGACTACGTTCCCCTTGTTTTCAACCACCTCCGCCGTCGCTCCCCTCCGCCGCGCCCCCACCAATGCTATGTCCAAAGCGAGGTGAATCAAAATGTCAGCACTCGGATTAGGCCGCCTGGACCGTGCCATCCACCGCTCCCAAATCGGCCAGGCTCCGGCCATCCCCAGCTCCATGAACCGCGTCGCCGCGAATCGGGCCAATGCCCAACACTCCACCGGCCCGCGCACCGAATTCGGTAAACAGCGCTCCTCGCTCAACTCCATCAAGCACGGCCTTACCGCCGCCACCGTCGTCCTGCCCTCCGAAGACCCGGACCAGTACGAAGCCCACCGCCGCCAGTTCTTCGACGAGTACCAGCCCGCCACCGCCACCGAAACCCAACTCGTCCAGGAACTGGTCGACACCTCTTGGCGCCTGAACCGCATTCCGCTGCTCGAAACCAACCTGATAGCCGGCACAGGGCGGAGCCGCCCACAATCCG